>Ga0208828_1000413_pt1 | contig 19282 bp, 10 predicted proteins | sample Kivu_160m_FD_185487 | JGI IMG/M metagenome (GOLD analysis project Ga0208828, IMG submission 185487) | Freshwater microbial communities from Lake Kivu, Western Province, Rwanda to study Microbial Dark Matter (Phase II) - Kivu_160m (SPAdes)... | ecosystem: Environmental > Aquatic > Freshwater >... | reverse complement strand
ATACTGCCGACCAGGAGATACGCTTCAACCTCGCGGCGCACCGCGTCAAGAGGCAGCGCAGATCTCTCCTCGAACATGGCTTGGACTGCCCGGGCCGCCTGATCGAGAGATGCCGGTTCAGCGAAGATTCTCTCGATTGCTTGAACGATCTGATTTCCAGATAGAGTTTTCGCTACGCGTTCCGCGATTGGCACGCCGGTCGCACATTCCCTCCCCATCAATCGCTCGGCCAAGGAGGCAACCGCAGAATCGTCATCGACATCGAAGTGATAGAGATCATTCTCCGATAATTCCGGCGCAACCGGCATCCAGGTTTCCGCGGAATCGATCCCCTCGACATAAGACTCTCGGACAATATCTTCGATCCGTACGGGTTCACTAAAAAGCGTCGAAGCGAATGCGGAGAGGGCTTCGGCACCTCCGTCTCCCGAAGCGATGGTCGCCGACGTCCCCATGACCGTCAAGGCGCCCGGCCTTAAGCCGGCGTGCGCTTTGAGCCGCCGGATCAGACAGGCGATCTCCGTGGCCAGCGCCCCCCTGTAGCTATGAATTTCGTCGAGAACAAGATAGCGCAGCGACGGAGTAAACAAATCCCGGTCGTCTTTTCGGACAAGCAAGAACTCGAGTTGTTTATAATTCGTCAGGATGATATCCGGAGGATTTCTGCGGATCGCTAGACGCGTCGTCCTTTCCGTCTCAGCCGGGGCTTCCCGTAAATTTTGCCCGGCCGCGTCGCTGTCGCCAGTATACATACCGAATGAAAGATCAACTCCGGTTCCTCTAAACATCCTTCGGAGGCGTTCCAGCTGATCATTAGCAAGCGCGTTCATGGGATAGAGAAAAACTGCCTGGACACCTCTCGCCCCGTCTCGTTTTCGGCGGATAATACCATCGAAGATAGGCAGCAGAAACGCTTCCGTTTTCCCGGAGCCGGTTCCCGTCGTTATGACGAATGATTTTTCCGAGCGACCTATTGAAAAAGCACGTTCCTGATGTCCATAAAGAGGGCTCTCGCTGAATGCCCACCGGATTCGGGAAAGGTCGGACAGCATGAACCCGCCATCGATAAGTTCTCGGAGAGTCCGGCCGGATTTGAATTCAGGCGCCAGCGTAACATAAGGCCCTTTAACGATGACGTCCGTCCGGGCCAGGTGTTCTTCGAATTGCCGTCGCAGATGGTCATCCAGGAAGCGATACGACGTCTTCAGGAACCGCCGGTATTCGCTGATGAGGTCATGAACGGCCTGTGGAATATTAATGCTCATGTATCATTTCCCCCCGCTTATCAGCTTCTTGACTCGATCGAGAACTCGAGCGAGATGTTCCACATCGTCTTTTTCCCTTGAACTCGCTGCCGTTGCCCGGAGTAATCCCAAGCGAGCGCTCAAATCCACTACGGATACTATATGAGAATCAATCGTTTGAGCCAAGAGGGTCGCCGTTCGGACAAGCCTTTTTTCTCCAATATGTCTGCGGACTTCCCGCATAAACGCTCCCTGCGTCTCATCGGAAAGCAAGTAGCAGGCGTTGACCGCAGCATAGGCAAGGCTTGCGGCTTCTCCCAAGTCAAGGATCTGATGAAGGCGGGCGAATAAAGCCAATTCTTCCAAGGAAGACAGTGAAATCCGGCGTAGCATGCCGTTCTGGAGAGAGGCATCAAGTACTCTGACCTGTTCAGGCCATTTGATTTCCATGATGACTTCCTCGGTGACCAGAAAATGATAATCGGCCATCTCAGTAACAGGAATGAGCATGGACAGCTTGATAAGATCTATGAGGGAATTGGCGTCGATGAGAAGCGACGGGGTTTCTTCCTCGCTCACGATTGCGCCTGTCTTATTTCCGGTAGCGGCGAGCCTGAGGAAGCTCGAAAATATCTTCTTCCGTCAGGCCAGCCATTCTCAGAAGCTCAACCAGCTTGCTCCGACTGATCAGTCCGGCGTCGGCGGCTTCGATTGCCAGGGAAAAGAGCCTTTGTTCGGCGTATTGCAAAGGCGTCCTGCGCGTTTTTTTGGATACTAAATCCAAGCTTGCAAATAGATCAATGATCTTCTTTCCGAATCCTTCTTCCTCTCTATCTCTAAGATTTTCTTGTTTGTGAGCGTTGATGAGGTTAAGGTTGCGAAGTCTCCAAAGAGCTGCTTCACGGCTCACGCCAAACGTTTTCGCCAGGATCACCACATCGATAAAATCGATTTCCCGAGCGCGTTCCGATCTCCTGACGGAATATTCGACAAGCTCCTCCTTGACCATTTGCGGAGCGGGAATCCTCGATGGTTGGGCCTTACCTCGATTAGCTAAGAAACCTCTCACGCCATCCTCGGGCATGAGGAAACAGGATGCAAATACGTCTGCCCTTACTTCTCGGTTATCCTTTTTGTGCTCAGCCCGGGTGACGATTCCGGCTATTTCACTCATATCGCAGACAGCATGACAATATTCATGCGCGAGGGAATACCGTTGACGAACTAGGGCGTCCGAAACATTCGCGGCGCAGACGATCGCCGGATCCGAACGATACGTGAATCCGGAGATTCCATTGGGTAACTCTAGGGCTAAGACCAGAATTCCTTGGTTTTCTAAAACGGCTGCAGGATTATCGACCGGGTCAATTCCGAGATTGAGGCGTTTGCGTTCCTGATCGGCGATATATTGCCCTTGTTGAATTGCCTCCCATTTATTACGCGGCGACGCGAGCTTTCTGGTTGGGAGATTAGAGCTCAAGCGAACATGCCCGAGGTTTTTTTCTAGGTCCAATATCGTATTAATAATCTCGATGCCTCGGCTCATGCCATTCTGAACGGCCGGATCCTTATGAGCTTCCGGGATGGCCCTCCAAATGCACGCAATCCCTTCTCGCTCGAACTCCTCATCGAAAAAGTTCTGGGGGGTCCTGCCATACAACCGGGAAAGAGTCATGAGTTCGATGCTCGAGACCTTTCGTCTCCCCGCTTCGATCTGGGCAATCGCCGGCCGAACCAAGCCTAATGCCTTTGCAACATCTTCTTGGGTAAATCCGGATGCTTCCCGAGCTTCTCGCAGCCGTTCTGCCAGTTCTTCATGTGTGATGGTCATTGAGTCTCCTTTTCGAGCGGTCGCATTTCAACACGAAGGATCTATGGATTGGTCTGAATTCCTTTTAAATAAGCATAAACATAGATCGTGCTTTGATCGCCGCCCCCAACTCCACCATCGCAACCTAGTTTTAACAAGGCATCTTCAGCATTCCGAGCATCAGCATTGTTGTAGCATTGCCGAACTATATACCAATGGCCTTGCCTGGGAACTTGATGCCCATTGAAAAGACGATCTTGCCAGTCCGATGCGATTCCCGCATACCAAACGGAACAACTCCCGCCTTGGTCTTTAATGTGCTCAACGATCTCGTTATAGGCGGATTGAGCCGATTGTGGTGTCATGATAACCTCCCAAGTTCTGTTCAAAAATATGTTATATTATTATTACATTAATGTCAAGTGTTGGCCATAATAGTATGATATTTGTACATTCGCTCCTGAGCTATTGCCAAATGGCAAATCTTGGCTCGTAAGATAAAGCGCTATGTCGCCTTTACCCAAATAGCCGGCAAAGGGAAGCTAAATACCGCCCGTCCTAATAAGTTTGTGGTATCGGCTTTTAAGGAAAACCGGACCGCGCGTTTCCTCATCGCTTCTTCTCAGCCATTTTATTTTCAATTGCGATTCTTGAAAGAAGTTTTAGGATATAAACGTCCTTTGCGATCTCTTCTATATTGAATCCGAAATCGTATTCTTTTACGCCGGTTTTTCCGTGCGCGATGCCGCATCTATTTTCATAATAAAAATAATCCGCTATGCTTCTCCCGCCCAGCTTGTTTTTTAGATCTTCAATCCTTTTTAATGCGCGATTCCTATAGATGCTGAAAATGTTAGTTCTTTTTGTTCTTATTTGTCCAAGTTGCGTGTCGGTGCCAAATTCAAGAAAACCATAATCATATTTCTTCAGCCTGATAAGATTTCGTGATATCCAGTCTTTTCCATTTGAAAGCGTCACGCTTTCGATAATCCTGTAATAGCATAGAAATTCTGAAAGTGGATCCAACTGGCGTATTGCGGTGCTGTACAAACTCAGCTCTTTCGCAACGTGGGAATATTTCGTTGTATACGGGATATCAACCTCCACATTAAAACCAGGCCAGCGGAAGTTGACATAAGCCAAGGGACCAAGTCGGATGCTATTAATGGCTTCATAGCCCATTTCAAGACTCTGGTAATAAGAATCGTTTATATTTGCCGCTCTCCCTTTTTCTATAGGCTTCAAAAGGGCTTTTCTTCTTTCAGGCAAGATAAAGGCCGGAAGGTCGTGCTCATAGGCTCGACAATTAGTATAAAAAACGATCTCCTTGAATGTCGGGTGTTCCTTGCAAGCGGGCGGAGCAACTGCAATCGAATTAGTCGGATGAACTAATATTAGGGCGTATTTTCCGTCAACCGTAACCGGACCTATTCCCACGGAAGACATGCCCACCATGTTTATGAAATATTTTATGTCCGTTCTATAGTGAATTTCTTCCATACTCAGCCTGATTTACCGACTTTATGGAGAACCATTCTTGCCCCCGTTTTTTTTATATTTTTTTCTCGATTCAGCGGCAACGCGGATTTCCGACAGTTCAGAAATTGGGTATTTTCTTACTATGGGCTTCATTGCTTGAATTTCTTCTTTCCATTCTGAAACCTTCTGCTGGAGATACGCATAAAAGTCTCGCCGCTTGCGGGCAAAGACTGGAAATGTGTAAAGTATATATCCAAAGTCGTCAGGAGTGAGGCCATAGGCTTCGGCAACCGTGCGATTGATTTTCCATAATCTTGGCCTCATCGCATCATTTGAAGTCATGTGCTCGCTTCCAAGCTCAAGTGCGCTCAGCGTAGACATCATTTCTAAGGCGGAATAATCCGGGATGTTTGGAATTGGCGGCAACTTAAGGTACATAGGACTGACATTGGCGGAAACACGAAATCTGAACGTGAAATCGAAGGAGAAGGTATTTGCCACTGAAACTATAACATTTCTGGCAACATCTGATTTACAGCCATAAAGGGAGTGACCAAAGCACGCCTGCGCTGGCAGTGCTGCTGCGATGCACGTGCGTTCATTAGTATTACTTGCGATCGATCTGAAAACAAGTTTCGGATCCGCATCAGGGAGGTGGCCGTTTTTATTCTTGGCTTCGGCAAGGCTGACCCAGCGTTCGATGGGCCTAATGTCGATTAGGAATTGCTCGATGTGCTTCCCTTCATAGAGGGGCCAGAAGCCTTTCTCAGCCATGCGGGCGCGGATCTCGGGCCAGGCTGCGGGTTCGTAAAAGGGCGAGCGATCTTTCGTACCCGGCACCGCTCCCAAAATTTGTCGCGGATTCCATAATTTTCCTGTTTTCGAGTCGGTCCAGAGATCGCGGTCGTTGGTCATATGAAATTCGGTGTAAAACTGAGTGTTCCAGGTGCCCGACCCTTGGTCGCCGAAAAGCGGGCGGCCTTCGTACATCTTTAAAAGAATTTCTCTGTCGCGGGGGTTTCGGTATTCGAGAAAAGCCAGAGTTCCCGGAGAAAGCCGCTCGAGCTCATCCCGCATTACTGAAACGGCCCATGGATTAGGGCCGGGTAAAACTTTCGATTTCCCAGGCTCGCGCCACAGCGCCGCCTCATCGAGCTCTTCAAGATCATGGCGCATGAATGCCGCTTGGAATCCGACTCCTTCTGGCTTAGCTTTTCGGAAAACGAGGCTGACGAATTTATAGCTCGAATGGATCGGGAAAATCTTCTTCCTATTCTCGAAACCATAAAACCGTTCGATATGAGTCTCGTCGAGCAAAAGATGTCTCAGTCCAGTGCAGCCCTCGTTGTTATAGATTGCCGAAGGAACGATAAAACCGACCCGGCCGTCGGCGGCGGCGAGTTTCCATGCCCGCTCGACAAAGAACTTGAAAAGATCGGGATCTCCCCCGGTACTCTTCCCATCTATGAACCAATCTTGAAAGGCAAAATCGCCGCTTTTCTTAAGAGTAAGGGCGGCTGTCTTTATTCGATCTTCATAGGATTTGAAAGCCGGGACAAGTGACGGATCGGCAAGGTTGAGCTCACCGATCCGTCGGTCGAGATCTCCGCCTTTGAAAACCCGGATCAGAATATCGGACCGGCCGTAGAATTCTTTTCGGTCGGGCTTGATTTTATCCCACGGCGGGTTACTGAGGACGGCATCGAAACCCGGCCGTCCTTCATCGAGGAAAATTTCGGGGAATTCGAGCTCCCAGTGAAAAAAGCGTTCCCGGTCGCGAACTTTCTCGAAATCCGGCCACCAGTTCTGAGCTTCGGCGTAGGAGCGGAGGTCATCAGATGATATGGCTTTTTCGCAGAGAAAATCCCACTCGGTCCAAATTTCCGGGACGAATGCGGAGGCTGAACGAAGATCGAAGAGGAACCTGACGGCGGCGAGGATTTCGCCCGCCCGGCGGCGGAGATTTTCTTTATATTCCTGTTCTCCGATGCTATCCGGGTCTTTCCCTTCCCGCCGTAGGCTTTCCGGATCGGTTGTGTCGATCAACCGCCTCAACTTCGCCGCCTCGGATAAAGCACTATGCACATGCTTCTGGAATATACCCATTTGAAGGCGTAGTCCCTTCTGCTCTGAAAGAGGAAATGGAATTTTCTTTCTTTCAAGAACATAGCGAGGCGAGGTCTTGTCCGGCCTTCTCTTTTCTTTATATGAAACCGGAGATATATCAATTCGATCCGTCCATGTTCCGAGGAGCGAGTTCCCGCACCGGATATGATGCTCGAAATAGGTCAGAGGCCGATCGCCAGCCGCCGATTCGATCCAGAGGGCAACGCGAGCGAGCTGAACGGCGGTCGGATTGAGGTCCACGCCGAACAGGCAACGTTCGCCTACCCGTCGCTTGCACCAGGCGCGCGCCTCGGAGTTGGAAGCCCGGGCGTCTTCGTCCGATGCCCGCCAGTCCGGATCCCAGCCCGGGCCGATCGTGCTTCTGAATTCCTGCGGCGGTTTTCCGTTCCCTTCCCTGACATAAGCGCGGTGCAAAGCCTGTCCAAGGAAACGCATGGCTTCAACAAGAAAATGAGCGCTGCCGCAAGCAGGATCAAGGATGCGGAAGCGTTCGATTTCAGCGGCCGTTTTGTCTTCGGCAAGAGGTCCAAGGGCATGGCGGACGAGATCCTGGACGAGCGGCCGAGGGGTATAGAAAGATCCGGAACCTTTTCGGGATGGACCCGGAACGAAATGGAACATCCCGGGCTCGAGGCGTCGGATCAAATGAGCGGGAGCGCCCCGTTCGACGCTCTCTCCATCGTCTTCGGCTTCGGCCTTGTCTTCTTCGTGTTCTTCGAGAAGAGGCTCGGATTCGGCGCTCTCATTTTCTTCTTCGAGTTCCTCCTCCGCTTCGACGCTCGCATAATCCGGATGGAATCGTTCGCAGGACGTCCCCGCGAGGAGAGCGAAATCCCCGCGGAGAGAAAGCCCTTTTTGTTCACAGAGTCGGATCAGGTCGGCCGGAGCGAGGGCATAGACCCGGCCTTGGACGCGCACGTCAAGCGTTGTCTGTCGAGCTATGCGGGGTTCGAATTCTAGGAGGCCTTCATAAACCGCGCCAAGGTTTTCGATGTCGAGTTCTCGGAAGGAAACGCGCTCGCGTCCGACGCCGGGCCTTGGGGCGGATGTCGCCAGATCCAACATAATTTGGGAAATAATGTGGTCGGAAAGACGGGCTATTTGAAGAATCCTGCCTTCGGGTGTTTCAGAACTGAAAAAATCGCTTCCCCGCGGAGGGATATTCTCCCATTGGCTGATGCGGGGCAAGCCTTTATCGTATATACGGAAAAGGGCTCGGAGACGCGGCCATAAGGTCGAACGGTTCGCCGGCCAAACAAACGAGATTTCCTCGAGGATTTCGTCGAGCAGCCCTTGGGCAGAATAGCTCTGGCGGTAAAGTGGGTGATCATCGAGGCGCGGGTCCCGGGCCTCGGCATAAAGGATGAAAAGAATCCGGTACAGGCAGGTCAGGGCGGCGTCGCGATAGTTCCGGAGGTCTGTTTCCATGAGATCAAGGAGGGACCCGATCCGGCCTGAAGCGACGGCATCCTCGATGAGGCCGGAGACGAGTGATTCCGCCGCCGTAAACACGGCCCGCTTGAGGTCGTCGGATACCTTTTCGGCCTGGGAACGGCTCTCGCGCTCGATCTCGTCGATGACCGTTTTGCCTTCGACATCGGGGGTGAAGGTCGCCTGCGAAAAGAGGCGCAGAAAAGCGGAAAAAGAAGCGAGATTCTCATCCTCGGCTAAACCGGCCAGATCGGCTTCGAGATAAGATCGCCTGGGACCTTCGCCTTGGCCGCGGATAAGACGAGCGCTTTCCCCGGTCAGGAGGAAGCCGTAGCTCACTCTAGCATGAGCAATGGCTTTTTCGATTAACGCCTGGGGATTGGCTGCGCCGCGGCCGGCATCGAGATCTTCGTCCCAAGCACCGCAGTATGCGATAAGGAGGGGCTTTTCGCCGTGCTCTTCGGCCTCAGCTGAAAGATACAAACCATGGATACGGTCTTCTCCCGCGCCAAGATGAAAACTGAGGACGTCCCGAAGCAATGGGCGAAGAAATCGTTCCCGGCATGCGGCTGGATCTGCCGCGCGGCCCTCGGCACGTTCGCGGATACGGCGGAAGCGAAAGAAGGCGATATCGGTTTCGCGGTCGGTGAGTTTCTTTCTTCGGCCGCGGCCCGAGCCGCCTCCGAAGGCACTGCCGATATAGTAATCCGACAAGAATCCCCTGACGTTTCGGATATGCCGGAGGCTCATCGGCCCGCTCCCTCGGGAACGAGAAAAAGGGCTCCCATGGACAGAGGCGGCTCAGGATCGCTTATTTTGGTAAAAGCTTCAATCTCTTGCCGCCTCTGTCTGCTAAACGATTCGACAACAGCTTTCCTGGCTGCAAAGCTCTGAGGTGAGAACTCCCCGACTTCCGAGAAGAGCCGCTGTTGGCCGCCTTCCTCGATCAGGCCGCGGCTGCGCTTATCTTCCTCTTCAATTTCGTGAATTCGGTCGGCGGAGTCGAGCTCGAGCTCGTGCATCATGATCTCCGCTTGGCGCCGGCGGTCGCAGCGCATTGCTTCTGCTCGACCCGCAAGCCAGCGCGCGGCTTCTTCGCCGGCGCGGTCCCTCATGGCTTTGAAGGAATCCGAAAAGATCATTTGGACGAGCGAAGGATCGACTTCTTGGGGATTGAAGGACTCCGTCATGTAGTGAAGATTTTCGATCGGGTCGCCCAGAACATCGCCGTTCGTCCCTAGCCGAACGGCCAGGATCCGTTCTTCGACCGGGCCGTCCTCGTCGCCGATAGCGCCGTGAAACGTAAAGACAACGGAAGGCGGCTCGGATGGGGAGACGGCGCGAACGGCGAGTCGGCGAGGCGGGAGTCCTCGACCGTCGGGATAGACCTGGAGGAGACGGCGACGAGCATCGGCCGCGATCGCCCGGGCGAGCGGATGAAGGGGCGTAATATATTCCACTTCATCCGTCCGATATCGAACGGCCTCAGAGCGGCGGAAGGTGGCCGCGGCGTAAAACGGCAGGACTTTTTCTCCCCGTGAAATCAACGGAATACTGAGGCGATAAACATGGTCTCTCGCCGGATCGCGGTGGAAGGCGGATGGGCCCAACGCAGACAGAACGATCTCTTCGAACTCCGTATCGTCGGGAAGAAGCGGTTCCGCCGTTTGGAGGAGGGCATGGATCCGCCTCTCGTCGGCCGGATCGCCCGTGCTCAAGCCAAGAAGGGGTTGCGCGCTTTGTATAAAATCCGCGGTCCGGTCCTCGAAAAGCCTGACGAGTCTCGCTTTTCGGGTTTCGAGGTTTTCAGATTCAGGATCGAGCTCAACAAGATCTTTACGGAGGTCGCCCTTCCCCTCAAGAATGCCGAGCATATCCGATGTCGAAATCCGAGCCCTGGCCATTTCTTCGATCTTGCCGACGATCCGATTCAGGACGTCATCCTCAGGACTATCGGGATAGAAAAGATAGCGGATGACCGGCTCCCGCGTTTGGCCATAGCGGTCGACACGGCCGTTACGCTGTTCGAGCCGATTAGGGTTCCAAGGGAGCTCGAAATGAATGACCCGGCGACAGGATTTCTGAAGATTCAATCCTTCGCTGGCGGCGTCCGTGGCTAGAAGAAGGCGAGTTTCCGGCTTCTCGAAAATCGCTTCTCGCGCCAACCTCTGCTTGCGGCTGAGACCGCCATGAAAGAGGACGTAGCGGCCGCAAAAATCAGGGTCTCCGTCCAGGCGGTTTTGAATGGCTTCCAACGTATCCCGATATTCGGTGAAAACAATTGCTTTTTCAGTCGGTTCTGAGGCGATAACGCTCTTGAGCTTAGTGATCAGGGCTTCGATCTTCGGATCAGCGGGCGGGAGCTTCGTCATCATGCGCTTGATGCCATTGAGAGCCTTGATTTCAGAATTCCGTCGCCGTTCATCCCGAGGCACGGCGCTTCTAAGGATGCGAAGGGCCGTCCTCTCGGCAGTGGCCTCTAATAGAGGGAGGTCCGTCCGGAGATCGCGAATTTCAGCGGGCGACGGAGGCTCCTCGCGAATCTCTTCGGCACGCAGGGATTCCAGTCGGTATTCCAGGGTCTTTTTTAAAGCGGCCCGGCTCGAAATGGCTCTTTTTTTAATTATCTGCATGGCGAAACCGACGAGCTCCGCGTCATCCGTTTCGAGGGCTTGCCGAGCCGTTCGCGAACAGTAAGCCGAAACTTTATTAAGGAATTCCTTTTCGATGTCATTCAGCGCACTAATGGAAATGCCGGAGACGTGACGTATGGGAAAAACCGGCACAACGGATCCGTCGGGGAGGTGGCGCACGATCTGCGATTTCATCCTTCGGACGCGGGCCGTCTCAATACGGCGTTCTAGGTTTTCGGGAGAACCATGAAAAGTCGCCAAAGTGGGTTCGACTAATTCGAGGAGGGAGCGGAAGGAATGGGCATAACCATTGTGCGGCGTTGCAGTCAGGAGGATAAGACCACGCGAGGACTTGCGGAGAGAGGCGCCCAGGCGCGTTCGTTGAGTTCTGTATGGATTATCGGGAGTTCCGGATTCGGCGAGGGCATGAGCTTCATCGACGATGACGATGTCCCATCTTTTACGCAGGGCGCGGTTACGAACAGTTTCTTTCTTCAGAAAATCGAGAGACGTAATGACCCGAGGCAGTGCATCCCAGGGGCTGACACCGGCGGGAAGGCCCGTCTGAACCATGGATAGCCCGGAAGCGTTATCGATGATGACAAAGTCGAGACCGAACTTATCAAGAAGTTCATCATACCATTGGTCCATAAGGCCAGGAGGGGTAACGACGAGGACGCGAGAGGCCCGGCCTCTGGCCATGAGTTCGAGCAAGGCGAGCCCGGCTTCGATTGTCTTTCCAAGGCCGACATCATCCGCGATAAGGAGAGACGGCTTGACCTTGGCTAGAAGCCGAAGCGTGGGCGCGAGTTGATATGCTTCAAGCATGACTCGTCCGAAACGGACGCCGCTGAGAACACCCGGTTCCCGGACCAGCGTGGCTCCGATCATGCGGTGAGCGCGAGACCAAACCGAAAAGGAATCCAACAGCCGAAGGTCGAACTCAACAGCCTGATTAGGAAGCACGGCGACCTCTTCGGGTGGGGAGATGACAGTCAATTTGGCGGGACGGCTGGAATCGAGGGCGTGAAGCTCGAGAATAGCTTCAGTCGAGGTCGGGGCGTTGACTTCGCGCACTACCCAAGGCCGATCGCGGACGAGTACGCGGTCGCCGGATCGATATGACGTACTCATGGGATCATTCCCTAAAAATGGACTTATTCAGTTTGGGCGCGATTATTCTATATTTCAATTTTAGTGACAGTCAACTCGCCTTATTGACTTCGGGATGCAGTCGCGATTATTCTCATCTCATTATGGGCGGTATCAAGAGGCGGCGGCTTGCCGCGTTTCTTGCATTGTGCGCGCTGATCGTTTCGCCGTCCCTGTTTGCCGCATTCCCCCCTCGCTACATCCGCTTCGAGGGCCTCGTCCCCGAATCCGGCGGAGCGCCGGTCGCGGGAATATCCAGCATCCTTCAGGACAAGGAGGGCTTTCTCTGGTTTGGCACCGTGGCCGGTCTGGCCCGCTACGATGGAAGGGAATTCCGTTTCTTTTCGAGCGCCTCGGAGGCGGAGGGAGCGGTCCGCATCCGGCCGACGATCGTCTTCCCCGCGATCGAGGACCGCCGCGGCGACCTCTGGATAGGAACGGACGGCCAAGGGCTCTTCCGGTTGGATAAGGACAAAGAGGTCTTCGTCCAATATACGCATGATCCGGCCGATCCGGCCAGCCTCGGCGATGACATCGTCCTCGCCGTCCAGGAGGACAGGAACGCCGATCTCTGGATCGGCACGCGTCTCCACGGAATCGATCGTTTCGACCGGTCGAAGGGGACCTTCAGCCGCGTTCCCCTGGATTCCGGCTTAGGAGCCGTCTGGGATCTGCTGGCGGACCGCCAAGGCCTGATCTGGGCGGGCACGCAGAACGGCGGGCTGTACAGGATCGATCCCGTCTCGGGGAAAACGGTCAATTTCCGTTTCGATCCGAACGATCCCCGGAGCCTGGGCAGCAATACGGTCTGGTCGATATTCGAGGACGGACAGGGCACGATCTGGGTAGGAACGCGGGGCGGCGGGCTGAACCGCCTCGTTCCCGAAACCGGCCGATTCATCCGTTTCACGGGTGACAAGGATCACCCTCAGGACCTCGTCTCGCCGCCAATCACGGCGATCGCCGAGGAAAGCGACGGAAGGCTCTGGATCGGCACGTCCTGGAGCGGCCTCCGGATCTGGGACACCGTGACCGGCGAATACCGGATCCTGAAGCACGACTCCCAGGATCCGGATTCGATCGACGACGACAACATCACGTCCCTCCTCAGGGACGCGTCGGGGATCATGTGGGTGGGCACGGCGCGGGGAGGCATCCAGAAGTCCCTGGCCGCCCGGGCCAAGTTCCCGCATTTCAAACATGACCGTTACGATTCCCGCAGCCTCAGCCGCAACGAGGTCCGTTCCCTGTGGACGAATGACGGGGGGCGGCTGTGGATCGGATTCGACGAGGGCCTCGACGAAATCGACGAGCAGACCAAGACCGTGCGCCGCTTCCGCCACGATCCGAAGGACGCCCGAAGCCTGAGCCCCGGCGCCGTCCTCGCCCTCTGCGGGGACGGAGCCGGGCGGATCTGGGCGGGGACGGACGAGTCCGGCCTCGACTGCTACGATCCCCGCGGCGGCCGCTTCGAGCACTTCGCGAGCGATCCGGCGAATCCCGCGACGCTGTCGAACAACCGGATTTACGCGATCCATCCGGACCGCCGGAATCCCGGCGTCCTGTGGATCGGAACCCATCGGGGCTTGAACCGCCTGGAAACGCGAACACGCCGGTTCACCCGCTACCTGCACGACGCGGCGGATGCGTCCAGCCTGAGCGGAAATATCGTCACGTCGCTGGGCGAAGGGGAATCTGGATTCCTCTGGGTGGGGACACGTTCGGGACTGAACCGCATGGACAAAGCCAGGGGGACCTTCGAGCGGTACACCGGAGACATCAAAGCGGAACCGGGGACCGGCCTTAACGATGATTTCATCAACTGCCTCTATGAAGACGGTTCGGGAACCCTATGGGCCGGAACCAACAACGGCCTCAACCGGTTCGATCCGGCCCGGAACCGCTGGACCTACCTCACGACACAGGAGGGGCTTCCCGGCCCGGTGGTTTGCGGGATCCTCGAGGACGGCGCCGGCCGTCTCTGGATCAGCACGAACAGGGGGCTGGCGAGGTACACCACGGGCACGGGACAGGTCACGGCCTTCGGGCCGCACGACGGACTCCAGGGAGACGCCTTCCTTCCCGGAGCGCATTTCAAGAGCCCGGGAGGCCGGATGTTGTTCGGAGGGGCCAACGGGCTCAACGCCTTCCGTCCGGAAGAGGTGAAAGACGATCCTTATCTTCCCCCCCTGGCTTGGACGGCTTTCACCAGAAACGGCCTGGACATGATGCTCAAAACGCCGTTTTCCAAAACGCGCACCCTGAAGCTCTCGTCCAGGTTTGAATCCTACGAATTCGAATTCGCCGCCCTCGACTATGCGATGCCGGCCCTCAACCGATTCGCCTTCCTCCTGGAACCTCGCGACGGCGATTGGGTCTCCCTGGGGACGGCGTACATGATCACCCTGTCCCGCCTCGAGCCGGGCGACTACAGGCTGCGGATCAAGGCCTCCACTCCGGACGGCGTCTGGAACGAGAAGGGAATCGCCCTATCGATCCGCTGCGTCGCGCCGTTTTGGCGGACGAAGGGATTCATTGCCCTGATCGTCCTGTTCTTCGGGTCCGGCGCCGTGGCCGTGGCGCGGATGCGGTCGAGGCTCAAATCGGCGTTGACCCTCGTCGGCGAAAAAGCCGACGCCGTCATCGACGGCTATGAGCTGACAACCCGGGAGAAGGAGATCCTCCGTCTCATCCTGCAGGGAGCGGCGAACAAGGAGATCGAGCGCAGGCTCTTCATTTCTTCGAGCACGGTCCGCAACCACATCTACAACATCTATCAGAAACTCGGCGTGAAAAACCGGATCGATCTCGTCAACCGGATCAACAAGGACGCGCGGAACCGAGCTTAGTAGCCCGTCTCATAGCCCTTCAGCGGCAGGCGGCCAGCCGGTCGAGGAAGGCCAGGGCTTCGTCCGAGAACCGCGGCGTCTCCCCTCCCCTCTTCGCCGCCGCTTTCTGATAGAGACGGAAGAATTCGAAGGGATCAAGGGCCACCTTGACCACGGCGCCCCGGCCGTACTCTTCGTCGATGAGCATCGCCATGAAAAGCCCCGTCGGATGGCCGCTCTGGGGAACGGCTTTGCGGAGTTCGCTGCCGAGCGTCCACCGGCCCGTCTTCATTCCGCTCATCCGGACCAGAAGATTGTCCATGACCTTGATGACCGCCGGCGTCTCCCGGACGAGCTTGACGAAGGCTTTTTCGTCGGGCGAGAGCCCAGCCTCCGGCGCGCGCATCCATCCGGCTTTGTCGATCAAGTCGGCAATCCCCTCGGCGTGGATTTGATTGAGGAGGGCGAGCGTCGCCTGGTCCTGCGTCAGGTCCACGAATCGGTTGCGGTAGAAGTGATGGAATTCATGCCCGACGAGATCGGACAGCGCTTTGCCCTGGTCCATGCAATACAAGGCGTCCAAGACGATGGGATCGTAACCGCGCGCGTCCGGGGCGAAGATGACGAAGGAGACGTCCGGCAGGCCGGCAACGGCCCCGTCGGGAAGAAGGCTTCCGGCTTTTCGTGAGGCCTCGGCGTAGACGTCTTCGGGGCGCTGCTCCGTCCTCCATTTCTCGATTGCGCCGCGCAGGGTCTTGACCCGGACATAATGAGGAAGGATCTTCGCCCTTAATCCCGTGTCTCTCTTCATTTGCTCTTTCAGCGCCTCGGCGCGCGAAGGCATGAAGGCCAGCCGAAACCTCTCGACGAAATAATCCCTCTGAAACTCGCTCCGCAGAAGGACGGCGTAGCCGGGCGTCGCGAACAGGGCGTCCCACTGCGCATCGGCCGGTTCCTCATCCTTTTCAAGGACCGCCGTCAGTTCGAGAAATTGGTCCAGTCCGGAAAAATCCGCACCGCGGGCTTCTTTCTTCCGGACGACGTCTCCCGGGAGCGCCAGAACACAGATGAGAAATACCGCCGCGAAGCCGAGACCGGAATTCCTTGGTCCGACGGTGAAGCCACGATGATGGAACATGGGCACCTCCTTACATGATTCACTACGGGGAGCAGAATATGCTTTGCATAATCCTTACTGCTCCCCGAGTTCGAGCCGGGTGATAAAGAAGTAAAGAGTCAACTATATATCTCCCGGCATAGTAAGACGACGGCCGGATCAGGAAAGTTGCCGGTGCACCGCTGCTCGCGCCGGAAATGAGACATTTGTCTATGGACAGGAGGACGATTGAATCCTATCCTAGAATTATGAAGAAGCACAGCCATCGCCTCGGTCGGCCGGTCGGAATCCTTTTAGGCGCATTGCTCCTCGCCTGGGGCATCGGCCGCGGCGGCGGCCAGGCCGGCCCCGGCTGGGTTTGGCCCGTCTCGACGCCCGAAGCCCAAGGCCTTGATCCGGATAAGCTGGCCGACATCGTGAGCGAGATCAGGAAGGGCGAGCTCTTCCCGAGTCTTCACGCCCTCCTGGTCATCCGCCATGGCCGCCTGATCCTCGAGGAATATTTCAACAATTGGACGGCCGAACAGCTCCACACCCTGCAATCCGTTTCCAAGAGCTTCACCTCGGCCCTGGTCGGCATCGCCATTTCCAGAGGCGAATTCAAGGGCGTGGAGGAGAAAGTCCTCGATTTCTTCCCGGAAATGAAAGAGATCGCCAATCTGGACAAACGCAAAGCGGCCATGACGCTCGAGGATATCCTGACCATGCGGACCGGCACCGACTATCATGAATCCGGGCCGGATTCTCCGCATGTGCAACTGAGCCGTCTGCCCAAGGGCTGGGACAAATTCTATCTCGACCGTCCCATGATCGCCGATCCGGGGACCACGTTCCGCTACGACAGCGGCGGCGTCATCCTCATCTCCGCCATGCTCAAAGCCCGGACCGGGATGCACGCCCATGAGTACGCCGAGCGCTACCTCTTCAAGCCCCTCGGCATCGAGAAGAAATTCTGGATGTTCAATCAGGACGGCCAGACCCACTGCGGCGGCGGTCTGGTCATGACCGCCAGGGATACGGCCAAGCTCGGACTGCTTTATTTAAACCGCGGCCAGTGGGGGCAAGAGCAGGTCGTTCCGGAGAGCTGGGTCCGGGAATCCTTCCGGAGCCATGTGAACCTGGCCCAGCCGGGCCAGCCGCCGTCGGGATACGGCTATCTGTGGTGGATCGGCGCGCCCGATCCCTTGGGGAAGGGAAAGCAGGACGTCCCCATGGCCCGCGGCCGCTGGGGTCAGTACATTTTCGTCATCCCGGAGCACGATATGGTCGTCGTAGCCCTGGGCGACGCCAAGGCGGCGTCCGAACAAAGCCGGCCCATGCAGGTCATGTACGACCGGATCCTTCCGGCCGTCCGCCGCTGAAGGGAGTTTTCCCTCCCCTCCCTGACGCCCGCCTTCCTCATTCCTTCTCGGGGAGGAAGAGCGGCCGGCCTCCTAAGCGAACCTCCTATCCTCGGAAATGGGACGTTTGTCTACAGACAAAGGCCCCTGTCTCGCGTAAATTGTCAGTGAGAGCAAGGATTTTTCCTTGGAGACGAAAATGAATAGAGAGCGAAAGGCAAAGCGGCTGAAGGGGTGGATTCCGGCCGTCGTCCTGGCGCTGGCCAGCCTGGGACTTGCCGGAGGGGCGACGGCCGATCAACGGATTTTGGCCGGCGTTTTCGAGCCCGAGATGATCCGGATTGCGGACGGATCGCTCTACGTCGTCGAAGGGGCCAACGTCCTGGTTTATTCCCTGGCGGACCTCCGCCTCAAGACGAAAATGGGAGGAGCCGGGGAAGGCCCGGGAGAATTGAAGGTTTTGGACTACTGGTACAACACCCTGACCATCCTGCCGGAGCATATCTTCCTCGACGGCTATGACAAGCTTGTTTACTTCACCAAGGAAGGCCGGCTTGCGAAACAGGTGAGAAAGCCGGTCGGGATCGGCAAAATGGCGCCCGTGGGCGGGCATTTCGTCGGAGCCAAGCTCGACCACGTCGAGGGAAACGCACAGTATGAATGCCTCTATCTCTATGATGCCGACCTGAAATTCCTGAAGGAGCTGTGCCGCCAGGAGTCGCCCATCCAGTCGATGGGAAGGAAAACGGAGATGATTCCCGACGTCCTGAACTTCTCGGTATGGGAGGACCGCGTCTACGTCGAAAAGAGCCGGGAAGGCTTCATCATCGACGTATTCGACGAGCGCGGATCCAAGATCGCCCGGATCGAGCGCCCGAACGAAAAGATCCGGGTCGGCCAAGGCCATCGAGCCGAAGCCCTGGAAAAGTTTAGGGCCGATCCGTTCGTCAAGCGGATGGGATTCGAGAAGTTCCAAGCGTTCAGCGAATTCGTTTGGCCGGAGGTTCTCCCCCCGATCCGGGACTTCATGGTCGCGGACGGATCCATCTACGTCCGGACCCCGAAAACGATCGGCGACAAGGAGCGTTGGGAGATCCTCGACCTCCAAGGTCGGCCCTTGGGCGGAGCGGTCCTGCCGCGGATCGACACCGCGCCGCTCATGGTCCATCTCTACGGAGTGAACTATTACGCGATCCGGGACGGCAAGCTCTATTTCATCAAGGACAACGAGAAGACCGATGAATGGGAACTGCATGTCGAAAAGTTCAAATAAAATGAAAAACGCGTTCGTCCCTCCTTTCTTCCTCCTCTCGCTCTGGCCCGCCTTTCTCCTGAATGGGCAAACCTCCGTTCCCCAGACGAAGCCCTTCATCACCGGCGAGATCGTGACCCTCCGATCGAAAATCCTGGGAGAGGACCGGCCTCTTTTCATATACACGCATCCTGCTTATGATGAGGACGAGGGCCGCTACCCCGTCGCGTACGTTCTCGACGGCGAATGGAACTTCCGCCACACCAGCGGCGCCATCGACCTGCTGTCGTCGCGGGAAGTCATGCCCTGGATGGTCGTCGTCGGCATCCCCAATGTCGACCGAAACAGGGACCTCTCGCCTTCGCCGATCAAGGACGTTCCCCGGGGCGGCGGCGCGAACGCCTTCCGCCGCTTCCTTCGAGAAGAGGTCTTTCCTTTTGTGGAAACGAGATACCGGACCGAGCCGTTCCGTCTTCTCATCGGCCACTCCCTGAGCGGGCTTTTCACAGTCGATACTCTCCTTACCGAACCCGGGCTCTTCAACGCCTATCTCGCCGTCAGCCCCTATCTCATCTGGGACGATGGCCGCATCTTGGACGCGGCCGCGAAGAAAAGGATTTCGCTCCCGGGACGCCGGACTTTTGTTTCGGTCTCGCTCGGAGCCGAGCCCTCGCTGAGGCCGGCGTTTGCACGGCTGGAGAAAATCCTTACTGGGTCGGACCGGACCGGCCTGGAATTCCGCTTCCGCGAATGGCCCGATTGCGACCACGAGACCGTCTATCCCCAAGCCGTGGCGCGCGGACTCCTCGACCTCTTCCCCAACTGGCGCCTTCCTCAGGCCGCCGCCGACGCCGGGCTCGAATGCATCC
>Ga0208828_1000412_pt1 | contig 19327 bp, 18 predicted proteins | sample Kivu_160m_FD_185487 | JGI IMG/M metagenome (GOLD analysis project Ga0208828, IMG submission 185487) | Freshwater microbial communities from Lake Kivu, Western Province, Rwanda to study Microbial Dark Matter (Phase II) - Kivu_160m (SPAdes)... | ecosystem: Environmental > Aquatic > Freshwater >... | reverse complement strand
GGCTTCAGCAGAAGCGGTTGGGGCTCTTAGCTCAGGGTTTACCTCCCGTTTCTGTGACTTCTCTATAACGGTGCTGGGAGTCTCGTTTTCCTGTTTCCTTCCATGTTGATTCTCTCGTCGGCTATGGATCGTATTGATTCCGTTCTCACGTAAGAAAGGCCTTGCTGTTCAGTTGTGAATTGTCTGGTTGGGGGTTTTAGGGTGGTTCTGGTGCTCCATAATGATTGGTGTTGTTTGGAGCGGGTTCCAGTGAGGTCGCGGCCTGTAGGTCCATGGGAGGATTGCATGGATTCCGTAGAGTTAGGGCTTCCCTATCGCATGATACCATTTGCTCCCGTCATTTGTGCTATCCACCGGCCAGCGCGTGTTTGGACTGGAAAAGAGATGCGTCCATCTGTTGCTCCATTGCTACTTGGTACACTGAGCTGAGCCAAATCCTCGACGAACTCCAAATCGTAGCGGCAGAATACCAGATCGAAGTCCTACGCAGACTGCAGAAGCTGATGCCAACAGCACAGACGCTCGTCGAAGAAACCCGCGACAAGGAACTAGGCCAAATCCTCCCAGCCGTGGCAACACATGTTACCAGCTTTCGAGACTCTTGAAGGTAATTTGTCCCATGGCTGTGGAAAGTTATAAGTACTGATACACTTCACTATTGGGTGCCCCTTTTCGCATCACTGGAGAGAGGCGAAGTCGACTGTCCGGGAGGTGATTTCTTCACGTTGAGAATGAGAGTGAGTACAATTGCTGTGCTCATCTGCATTCTTACTCTAGTAAGCGCGAGTTCAGTACCTCAGTCGAATGCCGCCGAGGCGAACCCATATCAGCCTCTCCCCAGCATCGTTGACCACTCGATGACGGTGAGAGTTGCACTCGTCGGAATGTCCGGCATCGACCTAGATCAGTTACGATGGAATCTGGAACCAGAGATCGCAACTACCATTCAAATGTCCAACCAGGTCGGACTTGGTGATGCTTCCTATGGGACCAAGTTCAAGATGAAGTACGAGTTCATTTCTGTCTCTGATGAATCAACCTCCGCATTGAAGTCATATCTCAAGTCGATAGCCGAGACCAAGACTGTACCGACGTATTTACGGAACAAGGACACCGGCGCATACGTTTGCTGGAACTGGTGGATATCCGATTCCAAGAAATACACAACATTGGATGCACTGAAAACCGAAGAATGGATCAGCTATCACATGTCCGATTTCGGAGGAACACCTGATGACGGATATCTCATCATGGTAGCGGACCTTTCAGACATCTCAACCCTACACCACTACTATGAGCTAACTTACCAAGATCTGGACAAGGCCTCTGAAGAAGCAAAATACCATGGCAAGCAGGCGATCTTTCCGATTGTCAACTGGATGTTCTCGTGGGGCGGCCACCAACGATTCTACTTCATGGACCTTTCAGGTGGAGACCCCAAGTTTGACTATTCAGGAATATGTCATGTCCCAATTCAGGACTTTGAGACTAGGCCGGATTGGGGAGACATCAAGTTCAAGAAAGATACCAAGACCGTGACCGAATACGTTGCAGACTATGTCTCTGAGACTGTGAGAAATCTGTTCGTCCCAAGCTATGTCTACGCTCCGAAGTTCGCCACCTCGTACAAGATCATGATTCATGTCTTCGACGAAACAGGCAAGGTAACACAGGACAACATAGACAACTATCTTTCAGGACCCATGGTGCGGAGCGCCTTTGAGGAAGTGCTTCCATACGCAACTTGGGACGTCTCGATAAGCACTCACAAGCTCGGGGATGACCCTGAACTGGAAAAGGTCATCAACGACAGCATACTTTTCTCGCGAGACATAACAGGAACCTTCGGCGACAAGATCCACCAGAACTACTACGACTATCGACAGACGTATTCCTACTTGCAGTCGCATCTGGCGCAGTATGTTCAGACATCGGGCGATGCTGTGGTTCTGCCCGTATTCGAATTCGTCTTCAAGAGCGGAGGACGATTTGCTGACACTTGGCGGGAGGACATAGGCGTACCGTCAAGATGGCTAGACGGACCAGACAGAACTTTCAGCGGAATAAGCTTAGGCGATCTGGTTATGATTGGAAGTCCGGAGAGAAACCTCTTCGCCTTCGGCTATGGGCTGACGCAAGTCACCATCCATGAGCTCGGGCATTCGATCGGGCTCATGCACCCACACAGTTACGGCTGGACAGAGGATTACGTTTCGTCGGCAATGTCCTATGTTACCTATGAGTACGAGTTCAGCCAATTTGACAAAGACGCTGTACATAGAGCGCACGTCGACTTCTTCCTTTCACAGGTCCAGGGAGCCATCCAAGCGTCGGGCAGTGTCACACTACACGAGGAAGCGCAGGCACTTCTCCAAGACGCCAAATCCACATACGACGCTGTTGTGAACAGTTACTCCAAGAAGGACTATCTGAAAGCAATCAAGGACGCGCAAAGCCTCTCCCAACTTCTTGACCAGGCCTTCGATGCTGAGAAAAGAGCAATTGATGATCTTGTCAGTCAGACATCTGCCACAACTGAGAAGTCCAGAGATCTCCTAGCACAAGCAGAGAGTCTGCTTGCCTCAGCGGAACTGCAGAAGAACGAGGGCAGTTTCCCTGTTGCCTATCAGCTGCTCGTTCAAGCGAGCAGGTCGGTCGAAGACGCAGTCGACGCCGAAGCATACACGAAGCTTCAAAACGAGCTGGCAACGACTAGGGACCAGCTTCCTTTGTATCTCGCTGCAGGACTCGGAGCAGGGATTGCTGTGGCCGTGGCGGTTTTCCTAGTGATGAGAAGGAGAGCCACGCAGGGCGGCCCTGGCAGAGAATCAACTGCGAAACAGGCCCAGGTGCTGTCTCCACGCCGCTGCATTTCCTGCGGAAATGAAATCCTCTCGTACAGCGTCTACTGTGAGCACTGCGGAGCCAGGCAAACATGAGGTCACACTCGCGAATGGAAGGCTGATCGCAAACTCCCAGTTTTTCTGTAGGAGAATAGCAACTTCAATAACATAGCGGCGAAAGACCGGCACATCTCCCTCGGATGAGAGCCGACATGCTGTGTCGGAATGTTGGGTGATCATGGTCGGCGAACAATCAATGAAACCCAGCGAAGGTTCCACACCTTGAGAGCTATGGGGAGAGGGATCCCCACGTCTTCCTGCCATTCTGCAGGTTACTGCTCGGCCCCGCATCTGTTGCAGAATTTCATGCTCGCCGTGAGAGGAACCCCGCAGTTGATGCAGAACTTCCCAACAGGTGGTAATGGAGACGGAGGGATCACGGAACTGGCCGGTTCCGCAACCCTTGCCGCGGGTTGCGGTGCAGACACCGAGACTGACACCGGGCGCCTCCTGACACCGACAAGCAGAACAACTACCGCCGCGACAACTGCCCCGATGCCGGCGAAGAACGTTAGACCGAGCCCTACAGGGTGTGAGCTGGAACTCACGGTCTGCGTCACAAGAGTGTTCACCTGAGTTTGGTAGTCAACATGCTCATTCGTCCTCGTGACTACTTCGGTTTCCAATCCTCCATCAACATGGAGAGTGATCGAGACAGAACCCTGGTTCTTGTTGATGAACACGAAGTAGTAGGCTCCGGTTTCCTGTATGTTCATTGTGAACTCGTCTGAGAAGGATTGGAGCCTGTACGCTTCGTTGTGATAACCTGGGTCTAGACGGCGCCTCGTCTGATAATCGTTGAATGCCTTCTCGTCGAGCATATAGAAGTCTACCGGCCCTCCTTCAGAACGATACGAGATATTCACCTTTCCTGCATAGATTGTCGAGCTGAAATACTCGTAGTATCCCCCGTACTTTGTTCCCTTGATGCCTGAAATGTCAAAGTCTTCATCCAAGATCGATAGTGTGCTTCTGGTCGTGAAAACGGAGAGTTCGGTTCTCGTTGACGGAAGAGTCTTCGTGGACATGGTAGTATACGACTGTGTGCTCTTCACAGTCACGACCTGCGTGCTCTCAGCGTATCCTGAGATGGACAGCCCAGCCCCAAGGACCGCAAGAATGAGCGCAAGTGCGACAAGCACAACGCCGGTCTTCGTTCCAGAACACCCGCAAATAGATTGTGTGGCCGTTCACGTCTTAACTCTTGTCATAGCCATGCTTGCTGGCTTGCTGACGCGGATCAATTTGCCGCCCAACATATGCTGGGCTGATTGAGGTGAAGCGGGGGCCTCTAGGTCGCCCGTTCAAGTCTTTGGCCACATCTTCCGCAGAACTCGTTGGATTGGGGATTCTGAGTTCCGCATTGGCCGCAGAACACTCGATCAATGGTTGCTTGAGTGCGTGTCTTCTTGCGAGCCAATAGGACCGCAACTATCAATACAGCGACAAGAACCGCGCCTAAGTATGGCAGGTTTGTCTGGAGAAGATTCGATACAAGGGAAATCGATGTGTCAGCCTGCGAGGATGTCGTCTCTGTTTGGATCTCTGTCTGCGCCGTTAAGACTGCTGATGTCTGAACCAGTGTCGTCGCTTGGACTGTTGTCTGCGTGGCTAGGAAGGTTCTCTCGACCACCGAGACGTCATCGACCTCAAACCCATCCCAGTATCCCCTCCCGAAGTTGCCCCCGATGTCGCATCCGCCAGTTCCAGAATATCCGAGGAGAACACTCGTGATCGATGCAGGCACCGACACAGACCTCGTGATGCTCTGCCAGGTCTCGGTGAGTCCCTCCTGATTGATTGTCACTTGATCTAGCGTTCTAGGTTCAAAGGAGGAGATCGAGAATGTGAGGGCCATTCGCGGGCGACCGCCAAAGGGAAACCAACCTCGGTACCAGAAAGTAACCGTCAAATCCGAGCCCGGGGTTACCGCGACCTCTCTCTGCAACGAGAACTGACCACACTGACAACAGCTGCTTGGATCTCGATGACACGCTCCAAGCAACGCCACAAACTGCCCGGTGTGGCCTTCTTCGGACCAGTACTCGGTGCTATGCCCGGCGCCCGACTTGTCCGCAACCAGCACGACTCCTTCGGCTTTCCACGGATCGTCAACCTTGCCTGACTCGAAACTCTCTGTGAAAAGCACCCGCGAAGTGAGAACAGTCTCGCTTGGTTTGACTTCAACGTCAAACTGGTACCATGGGTCAAAACCGCGGGACGATATAACGTACCAGCCATCCCTCCGCAAGGCTCCCAGAGATGCTCCTGTCTGATCCGCCATGATCTCAAAAATGGCAACAAGATGCCATATTCCTAGGTCCGGTGGAGCTTGGAGTCCGATGCTGTAGGTCTTGCCTCCAGATGGCTCGACTTGCTCACCGCTCTCTGAGGGAGCGAACGCCAGCGGTTGGCACGTAGCAACATCGTTTCCCTCACAGATCTCCACTCTGACGCTGGGATTGTGTGGGGCACTCGGGGGAGGATGGGGGCGAACCATGAACACGAGAAGGCTTCTCCATTCCACTTCAACTTGCACCGTGAAGGCCTTTCCGGTAACAACGGTCTCCGGGACGACGCTAACACTAACAATGCGAAGATAGCCTTCCGCTGCGGACACTTGAGTTGGGAGCATGCTGAGCACGATGAGACCCAAGACCAGAACAGGCGTCAAGCTGCATCTGCCTGACAAGAACGCCACAGCATTTCCTTCTTGTGCCCTCTCCCTATAAAAGAGCTGCAGAATCCACTGTCCTTTCTTGGAGGACAAAGAGCTATTCAGCCTTCTTTCGCGTGGAGAAGAAGAGTAGAACTGCGATAGGGCGCGAGAAAAAGCGGTCTGGCAACCTACCATTTCCATGCAGTTTGCGTTCCAGTGTTCCACGTGGACTTCCACGTCCCCCAAACCCAATCCACGTGGACACCCAGAATCGACTCTTATGTTATATCCCCGGTGGGCTGGTGCGAGCGTCCAGAATTGGACTGTCGTCGTTCGTTTGATGTGTGTGTGCGCACCACGAGATCCACACACAATTCTGGCCCCTTTTTGGAGGTCCTGTCTGACGGCGATGGCTTGAAGGAATGGCCAGCGTCGGAATCGGTGGGAGCAGGGGTCCTGATGATTTCATGACTCTACGAGCGATACGGAGGAATGAACGGGGTCTACTCGAACAGGAACCTGATCACGCTTCTCGGCTCAGTGGGGGATTCGATTTCACACCGTTCTTCAGCAAGTACGTCTACGGAAACGACAAGCTGCCGCTGAGAACCGAATCTGATCAAGTGGCTTTGCATGTTTAATGCTTCGCAGGACGGACGCAACGAGGAGGTGGCGTTTGGGTGACGGTGACGACGAGCGACGATAGAACTATCCTATTGGCCGTAGTTGTCAGGAGCGCCTGACCGAATCACTGCTACACGACTAACGATTGGGATTCTTCCTCGGGGAAAACCTGTGCAGGGCACAAAAAGTTGGAGCATGCAAGAATCGAACAGGGGAAGGCCATTTCTGGCAAAGTTGAGTATACAGCACGGGATCGACGACGGCGATTCAATCATCCTCGAGCCGTGCACTGAAGGAATGGGCTCCTCTAGTGGAGGCGATAGGGCACGGTAAACAGGCCATATTGCTGAGGAAGTATGCACCTGCTCAACGCGAGTTTTTCCTGTATCCGACATACGAGTTCGCTCGAAAGAAAGGTCATCTTCAGAGGTTCCAGATCGAATACCATGAGCTTGTGAAGGAAACAGTATCATCAAAGGAACCGAAGAAGACTGAAATCAAATACTATGCCTCTGTCAGTGTGGTACATCACATCGAGGAACCAGACCTTCCAACACTTGGCAATATGAGCAGCATGTACATATGGACGCCGGAGCATGTCCTGGAGTACTTCTCCGAAGCTGGTGAGGCGTTCGTCTGGATCCTCAAGGTATACCAACTGCCACACGCTGTCATGATCCCCGATCTTGGCCGAGGAGCCATCACCTATGCAAATCTCCGGGAATCAATACCGACACAAGGAGCCTTCCCCGTTGTCACTGACCAAGCTCTGCAGAGACTGGAAGAACAGATCGAAGCAACCTTGTCTACGGCGCGAGCCAAGATCGAAGTGCCCAAAAGGAACATCGTCGAGCAGCCCGAGCAATCCCACAATCAACTCAGGGACATGATTCGTGACATTGGACTGCGAGACAATAGGATAGCCGAGACAGAATTCCCTATCGACGGCTACAGGCTCGATGTGATATGGAAGCGGATCAAAACCGGGACACCATCACACGTCTTCGAAGTCCAGATCGGAGGCAATCTTGAGCAGGCTCTAACCAAATTGAAGCATGCATGGGACAAGTGGAATAGCATTCCATACCTTGTGACGACAGAACGAGATGGTGCGAAAGCTCGTTCGCTACTCCAAGGATCATTCCACGAAATGGGGCACGTCGCCAAAGTGATCGATTGGAGAGATATTGCAAGTCTGCATGAATTGCTCAGTCAATCTTACACACTGCGATCAAAGATGGGCTTGTGACCCATCAACTCGGAACGGGCTCCTCTCTGATTACACCTCCAGTCCAATTCCGGAGTCTAGACCAAACCGCGTACAAGCGCCTGGTCTGCGGAGCCGTAGTCAGCGACTGAGGGGTCTTGAAATGCTTATTATCATCTGTCCTGTGTACCACCTCTCAGCATCTACGGTAATGTGAGATTCTACGGCAACGTGGAATCCATGCGACTACCTTGTAGATCGGCAGTGGCAACTCTGATAACTAGAAACATAGAAAAATCTCGAAGAAAGCTTATTAGTACATCGATTCATCTAAGCAGACCCGCCAACTTGGTGGCACCGACATGGCAGGTTTCGATATCGGAAGAATATGTGTGAAGCTCTCAGGAAGAGAGGCCGGAAAGAAATGCATCGTCCTGGATATAGTCGACAAGAATTTCGCATTGATCACCGGCCCACCCAAACTCACTGAAGTCAAACGGCGCCGTGTGAACATCCAACACCTCGAAGCGACACATGAGAGAATCGAGATAAAGAAAGGCTCCACCGACGATGAAGTCACCAAGGCAATTGACAAAGCGAAGAAGACCAGCTTCATGAAGGCCGAGGTAAAGCCATAGCACGTGTGGCCCCGCGCACATCCTGGGCACACTTCATTGCAGACTTGAACACGTCGCTTCCTGCGATTTCTGCGCCGACTTGATAGATTCATGACGAGGAGAACTTCTCTTATTATGCCCCCTGACACAGTTTAGTCGGTGCTTGATGTGAGAGTCTCCCCCCCGTGGGAAGTGAAACGGGCAGTCGTCCGAAAGTGTGAGGAGTCCTCCGATCCTAAGCATGGACACGCCCCCTTGGATCGACCTATCCGAGAGCACATACATTTGGGCATGGTCAACCTTGACAAGCCAGCTGGACCTTCCAGTCACGAGGTTGCCGCGTGGACAAAGAGGATTCTGGAAGTCGAACATGCCGGTCACGGCGGGACCCTAGAAGCAGTCTCTGCTGGGAACATCCCCAAGTAACCGGCGTGCTTCCGGTCGCTCTTGAAGACGCAACAAAGGTAGTCCAAGCCTTTCTGGATTCGGGCAAAGAGTACGTGTGCATGATGGTCCTCCATGGCCCGGTCCCCGACAGTGACCTAAGCACGGTACTGGGCGAGTTCACCGGGGAGATACACCAGAAGCCGCCTCTGAGATCCTCCGTCAAGCGGGAGTCCCGGAAGCGGATGATCTACTACTCCGATCTCCTGGAGAGGGACGGCAACCGTGTGCTCTTTAGAATCGGCTGCCAAGCAGGAACGTACATTCGAAAGCTCTGCTCTGACATTGGGGAGGTACTTGGTGTCGGCGCCCACATGCAAGAACTCAGGAGAACGAGATCAGGACCTTTCACAGAGTTAGTTGGACTCAACACTCTCCATGAACTTGTGGACGCTCATGCAAGACTCGCAGAAGGAGACGAGACGGCCATCAGAAGGATTGTCAGACCTGTAGAAGAAGCGCTTGAGTACACACCAAAGATTCACATTCGAGACTCCGCCGTTGACGCGATCTGTCACGGCGCGAGCCTGGCAGTTCCGGGCATCGTTGACCTGGAGGATCCATTTCCAAAGGACTCAACAGTTGCCATATTCACTCTCAAAGGCGAGGCCGTCGCCTTGGCAAAGAGCACGCTGTCCAGCGACTCGATAATTCATCAAGAGAAAGGAATAGCCTCCAAGGTGACGAGGGTTATCATGCCACGCGGAACCTATCCTAAGATGTGGCGCGCCTGAAAGATGGCGAGTTCGCTACGTGGCTCACTCCCATGAGAACGTTTATGACAGCTGACACAAGTCCCCAATGGTACGCTCGACAGTTGCACGCCGGGATTCCCGAGCCTGGTACGGGGCAGATCCCAAGTCAGGGAGCCTAGGCCTGGAATCTGAGACAGAAAGCCTGTGGTCCTTTGGGGCCGCGAGGGTTCAAATCCCTCTCCCGGCGCCACGCTCACGATACGGAACATGATGACTGGTTACTGAGGGACGCGTGCTCTTCGGGCGAAATGATCTGGCCGAGCAGCGATTCGATTCTACTCATGCGCTCCTTGACAGTGTGGAGTTCAGAAGACGACCCGACCACTTGGTCCATTGGCCTGTACTGTTTGTCCGGGGAACCACCAAGGCGGGGGACCTCATCTTTGCTTGTAACACACAAGCTTGCGAACAAGCCACTCGTATTGTGGCTGAACGCCAGGTTCCTCACCCAGACGGATCTCGGGGGAGCCACCCACATTTCGTCGGTTCCGTCTCTGAGCGATCGTGCAGATCAGCCCTCTCGAGCTATCTCCGAACCCGGCGTCATCACTAGCCAAATGCGGACATGATGTTGTGGAGGACAATCCTCAAAAGGAAATGAATGTAGAAATGCGTCGGGATTGATTCGTGTGACCTACAGCCTCGATGACCTTGTCAGGCTCGTTGCCAAGCGCAGCTTCTGCGTGCTGGCCACACAAGGGCAGCGAGGCCCTCATGTCGCAGGCGTTAGTTACTTTGCTCGCGGCTTGGATCTCTACATCCCAACCAGCGCGAAGACCGCAAAGGCTCGTAACATCCGTCGTAGCCCCCACGTGGGGGTGCACATTCCTGTGCCGTGGCCCATCATCCCAGCTCCGCCACGCAGCATTCAATTCAGGGGCACTGCCACGATCGTTCCCATTGACGATGCTGAGGCGAATTCTGCCCTCACTCATGCTTCTCCGATCATACGCAGAGTCTTCCGCCGCCTCATCGAGAATGTGGACACCCAGACATGGGGAGAGAGCATCTGGATACATGTTCGTCCAAGGGGGCGAATCGAGACATTCATGATCGGGGTGCCCATGACCACGATCTTCCGTGACGAGAACAAAGCGATGCTTCACTTCGACGTGCCAAGCGAATAACCAAGCCAGTTGCGGCCGGCTTCCATCCGCAGGTATCAAACCAGCTCTCGCTGACACTCTAGTTCCTGATTCATGGACTAGCTTTCTTGACGAACCTATAGGTGGCCATTCTCTTGGCCTCGTCGATTGCCTTCGCGGTGACCAACGCCTCTTCGGCGCTGCAAAGCGGCTCAAGCACCTTGCCCTTCCTCAGAGATTCAGCAAACAGTTCGAGCATGACTTTGATCGGCTCCTTTCTTGGGACATCAAAAGCGGTCTCGACGTTCCTTGAAAGTTGTTCCAGATCCTCAAAACTCTGCGGCCTCTTACGGAGCTTCGGCGGAGCGAAACCTATCTTGAGCCCTGCTGGCGTGTAGTTGACTTCGTAGTACTCTGTGTCGGTTTCGAGTTCGAGGCGACGTCTTCGCATGTTTGCGCGCCTAGTCTCCACATATGAACGAGTCTCCCCGTAGTCGAGCTCAAGCAGGCATTCATACTCAGGTTCTCCTTTCCGCTCAACTGTCAGAGTCGCGCTCCTTACTTTCGGTTCGGCGTGGAAGAGATGGAAAGCGATGTCAATGCCGTGGGAGCTCAGGTCCAAGAGGACCCCCGTTCGATCAGCTGTCGTGGGAGACATGCCGATCCGAGTCTCCCTTGATCGCATCACCTCTCCGAGGTCAGCAACCTCTTGCAGCTTCGTTATCGCAGGGTTGACGCGCTCAACATAGCCGACGACCACTAGCCTACCCGAGCGCCTCTGCCCATCCATGATCTGCATGCTCTGATTGAGGTCGGCCCCCATGGGTTTCTCCACCAGAACGTCAACCCCGCGCTCGAGGGCTTCTGTGACGGTTGCAGCATGACCTGACGGCCACGTGGCAACCGCCACGGCGTCAATGTCCAATTTTAGAAGGGCGCCAAGGTCTGTGAACTTCCTGAACGGGGCGTCTGCGAGCTGAGCCCGATTCATATCATAGACGCCAAGAACCTCGAACCCGAGATCGACCAGTTTGCGGGCAATGAGTCTGCCTCTGCCGCCGTAGCCTGCGACGCCGAACTTCTCCACATGCACCACCGACTGCTCAACCTACAGTGATGCCCAGAGATATGACATACTGTCCCTGCGAGAGCAAATGCCCACGAGGCAATGTGACCTCCGTGGACCCGGGCGGAATGCCGGGTGACGGCTGAAGATTCCGTAGCCACTCGGCCGAAGGAAACCCACCCTCAGAGGTGTCTCTTGATGACCGCTTCCATCTGCTCCCTTGGCACGGCTCCCACTATTCGGTCAACTTCGACACCGTTCTTGATGATGAGAATTGTAGGGATGCTTTGAATACCGTAAGCCGAGGCAGTCAAGGGATTCTCGTCCACATTGAGTTTGGCAAACAGAGCCGCGGAACCGTACTCGCCAGTCAACTCCTCCACAACCGGAGCGATCAAACGGCAAGGGTAGCACCAAGCGGCCCAACAATCAACCACCACAAGACGATTCTCTTCCATCGTTGACTTGAAATCGTCGTCCCTCAATTCCACTGGCATGCGCGTCTGAGACAATCGCCCACCCCCAGACGGCTGCTTCGCCATTTCGGCGATCTTACGCGCTCTGATTTGCTCTAATTCGTCTGGCATCTCGCACACAGCGGTGATCGACTTCCTGCGCAGCCATATTAGCCTAGCCACACCTGAAAGTGTGCATCTTTGCCCCATCCGCTGCTAGTATTGCAGTACTGACCTGCACATGCATTAGCACTTGTCAGGCGAATGAGCCGCCGATCATATGTGACAGACTCTGATCGTCCCCTTGCCATGTTGCCCACTCACGAACAAGAAGAAGAGGCGATGGAGTCTCATTGGATGATTTCGACTCGCGAGAAGCAAGGCGCAGCGGAATCTACCGATTGAGAGGCTTCACTAGCTGTCTAACCCAGCGACTTATCTTTGAAGGGTATAGGAATTGGACGAGCAAGGCCAGCCAGATGAGCTGCCTCGCCAGAGCGATCCATTGGATTGGGTTGTCGGGAGCGATCGGGTTTCTCCCCGCATTCATCTCAGTGAACCAGAATGCCATGATCAACGCATTCAAGGTGTCCGATGCGTATGCTCCCATGAGCGGAATAGTGGGTATCAGCACGTAGAACGGCAGCAGGATGAGCGCCATTTGAGGCGTCACGATGTAAGATCCCAGAAGCCAAGCAAGACTCAGGAGAAAGGACCTGACGACCAGCCTCTGTTCGCCCGGCAATTCTCTATGGCGAGTCTCGATCATGATCTTGTAGACCAGATACAGAAGCACCGCGAATCCAACGTAGTGAGCCAGCGGATCCATTTGACCGAAGCAGAAGATCAACCATGAGTTTTCGATCCCCCAACCTGAGAGGAAATCCCAAGTTCCGAACCATGTGTTGGGGCTCATCAGCATGAACGGGAGGTTGGCTGCGGCAAAGACCGCGACTGTGAAGCCCAAGTATCTTCCCCGCGATCTCCATGACGGCAAGGCGGCGAGGAACGCCGGAAGCAGAACGCCGGGGTAGAGTTTTGCGCACACTCCCAGCCCGAGAGAAAACGCCGAGGCCGAATGCTTGCCTGTGGTGAACAGGTATAGCGCGAGTATCATGAAAGCAATAGCGATTATGTCGAAATTGTAGTCCACGAACATCAGAAGAGAAGGCATCACAATGAATGCTTGCCAGATTCTCTTTGATTCTGTCCGGTTCCGCGTGACGAATTTGTAGAGGGATACCGTCAAGATCAGAGTGAAGGCATAGAGAACCAAGTCCACGATCAGCTTGTAGCGAACCATGCTGAGGAGGAAGTCGGGCGTCGATGACCTTGCAAGCATAGCAGCAGCAGACACAAGCACCCCCACCAGTACAGGATACTCGAAGACATAATCCACGTATGGAATGCTGAGCTTGCCATTCCCGATGCCTTCCCGGTAGTATATCGAGACAATGTCACTGTAGTGGTTGGGCACGATAATTGGAGAATGTTCCCACACGTTGAACGCAAAGACCACTGTCACCGCTATCAGGATCGCTTGCAGTTCCTTTGGCACAGAAGGCCAACGGCCGGATCCCTGACCCAAGAGTCAGAGCCCCCGAAGATGGCTCGTGCGTGGGACCAGTCCGGGATGATCGTGTTTCCCCAAGGCTTTCACACCTTGATGCTCCTCACTCCCACTACCATGCCGAGATTCGTCGAGGCAGTTCTCTCCGGCCTGAATCCTGCATCTCTCAAGTAGTCAACCAAGCTCAGGCCCGTTCTCGTATGGCCCCAGAGTGAGTAGTCATGAACATGCCTGCTCTTCCAAAACCTCCCCATACCAACATTCGTCCACAGCGCCCAGAGGGTTTGGAAGAGGAATGAATCGTTGGGAGTGACACATATGAAGAAGCCACGCGGCTTCAAGACTCTTTGGATCTCAGCAAAGGCAAGTACGGGGTGCTCGATATGCTCGAATACCTCTATCGCTGTCACGAGTTCAAACGACTCGCTACTGAAATGTAGCGACTCGACGCTTTCTTGATAAGTGGTGATTCCTCTTGTCTTGGCAGCCTCGAGCATGGCCCGGTCAGTATCCACGCCCACAATCTTCCCGGCGGGCTTGGCCAGCCTGATCCTCACGCCGTCACCGCAGCCAACGTCGAGGTGTCTCATGTCATCGAGTCCAAGCATCAGTGACCTCACGAGTCCAACGCAATTACTGTGCCAGCGTGAGCTGATTGGGTGATGCATGGCTCTCTCGTAGTATGAATTACTCAAGCCGCACCATCTCCACTGATTGCTTCGACAATCTTCGCAGGCCGCCACATCGCAGTGCCACAGATCCGGTGCGCGTTGGGATGCCTAACGCAGTACCATCAGTACGGTGGCTTCCAACCGACGTTGAAGGAAACTACGCGTAGGTTATCAATCCTTTCTCTTCGAGTGTTTCTTGCAGTTTGGTGACCGCCCTATGAACCTCTGCCTCTTTCTTTGCTCCAGTACAGACGAGCTTCCCGCTGGCGAAGAGGAGTATGACAACTTTCGGATCGTCCATTCTGTAGATCAGGCCGGGGAATTGCTCGGGCTCGTACATCGTCCTCTTCAGGGAGTACGTCGCCTTCTCAAGGTCGATGTTGCCTCCCAGCCCGACTGAGGCAACTATGTTCTGAATTTGGATCTCCGGCTTCCCCAAGATGACAATGCCGTTCCTCTTCAGTTCATCCACAACCTTTGTGACTGCCTTTCTTGCTTGCCTCTCCGACTTCGCTCCTGTGCATACCATCTTCCCAGAGCTGAAGATCAGAGTTGCAGTCTTGGGCTTCTTGAGCCTGTAAACGAGCCCTGGGAACTGCTCAGGTCTGTACTCGACTCCAGGGAAGACCCGCACGATTGAGTTCAGGTCTATGTTCTGTTTCAGAGTAGCAGAGGCGACAACGTTTTCAATGTTGATAAGCGCTTTGTGTTTGGCCAGACGCGCGCACCTCAGCAGTATTTAAGCCGCCGTTCATAAATGAAGGCTATATAAATGCGATCTGGCGGTGCACCGACGACCCCAAATGGTGTGGAGTCTGGGTGGGATCGACGAGCGAGACTACTTGGTCGGGCGGGCCTCCTGCTCCGCCTTCTTTCTTGAGTCGTAGTATTCGAAGACAATCATGAGAAAGATCAGGAAGGCGATGACGGCCATTCCAAGCGGACCACTGAGCGCCAGGGTGGTATATCCGAGGTAAGGGATCTTACCGGCGAAGACGCCCTTCACGTTCCCTTCAGGCACGCCCGGCGAATATGGGTCTGGGGAAGGGTTTGTCAGTCTGTTGTCTCCCTGCGTCACGAAGTACAACGTGTCATCCACTTGAACTATTTCAACCACGCGATGTATGATGTCGATTGAGCTAGTGGGGCTTCGAAAGATGATGATCGTGCCGACTGTGATGGTCTTCGGATCGACTCCTCTAACCAACACTATGTCTCCGATGTTCAGCGTGGGGACCATGCTCGAGCTCGGAATGACCACCAGCGGTGACGGAGTCCCCATGGCGACGCTGGCAATTGCCATCGCACCATAGGTCGTCGCAAACACGATCGCTACGAGAATGAGAACACGAGCGATCGCGTTTCCACGTACAGCTGCTATGAAACGACTCAGCATTCAGTCCCCGCGATGTCTCGCGCCCTTGTGGGAACGTCTATTAGATATCAGTTTTGCCTGCGCAGAGCTGGGCGCCGTATGGGAAGTCACGGCTGTTGCAGTTCGTCTTGCATCGTTTGCACAAGCCTGACAAGATCTGCTGTCATTCTTTCGCCTGCAGACAGAAACTCCAAGCCACCCTGCGTGATGCGGTAGATTCTGCGACCTCGCCCTTTCTCGGATTCCCAGACTCCTTCGATGCGACCACCGTCCTCGAGCGAGTGGAGCAAGGGGTACAATGTCCCTGCGCTCAGGTATACCTTGAATCTCTCACGGATGGCCATGTTGATCTCATATCCCCAGCGAGGCTTCGCTTTGAGTAGACGGAGTATGATCAGGTCTAGGTTGGCTTTGACCAAACGCTCTCTCCAAGCTTTCTCGAAATCCCTAGGCATATGAAACAGCCCCGTCGGGGCCTAACCGAATCCTAATGCAACTGGACGATCACGGTAGGTCATGGGCAGATATATGAGTTGAGGCCGCCGCGGATCTAGGCGATATGGCTTGGACAACTCTATAACGGCGAATCGTGAAACCCGGCACTGTGCAGATGCTTGCGCATCACACCCCCCACCTCTCGCGAACTGGAAGAGATGCATAAGAGACTCTCATGGTATGAGAGAGTCTCGAACGATATTCGTCCCGCAAAGTACCTGATAACCAAACACGTGAGGTGCGATGCTGATCTAACCAAGGCATCCGACGGATTCCTCTGGAGAGAGCACGCCCGGCTTGCGATTACGACATCTGACCTATTGCGTGAAGTCGATTCAGGAAATCGAGATCTCGCAGTTCTTCCTGTGGCTCACCCGAGTTTTCTGGATCTGAAGGCCACTCTTCTCAGCCGGAATATTCGCAGCTGCACACTGTGCGAATGGAAATGCAGGGTCGATCGTGTCGCCGACACAAAGAGGGGCGCGTGCAAGCTCAACCAGACAAGCCGAGTCAACACATGGTTCGCACACCATGGCGAGGAACCGCCTCTGGTGGGCAGAGGTGGATCAGGCACGATATTCTTCAGCTCATGCACATTCAGATGTGTCTTTTGTCAGAACTGGGACATCTCGCAGGACCCATCAAGCGGCGCACCAGTCGACACGCGGCAACTTTCGCTCATAATGAAGAACCTCAGAACCGATGGTGCTATGAACATCAACTTCGTCGGAGGAGAACCCACCCCCAACCTCCACACGATAGTTGGAGCAATGAACCAGCTGGACGCGAATGTTCCGATGCTGTGGAACAGCAACATGTACTGCTCAGAGGAGACGATGCAGATACTCGCGGATCTCATTGACATTTGGCTGCCAGATTTCAAATACGGAAATGACAAATGCGCGATCAGACTCTCGAAAGTCCCACGCTACTTCGAAACCGTCTCAAGAAACCACGAGGCCGCTCAGTCAAGTGGAGAAATGATCATACGGCATCTCGTCATGCCCAACCATCTCGAGTGCTGTACGAAACCTGTGCTACGTTGGATATCGAAGCACTGTCCGAGAGCCCTTGTGAACATAATGGGGCAGTATCGCCCAGAGCATAGGGTCTGTGCCGAGCCTTCCAAGTACCCGGAAATCACGAGAAGAATCCTAGCCGAAGAAATGAAGGAAGCGTATGGCCTCGCGGACGAGTTGGGGCTCTTGTACTCTCCGGTCTCCTAGGACCACGACATCACTTCACGGCATACTTTGCCACTGCTTCGGTGAAGATGTCTCTTCCCCGAACGTCATTTGCCACTATCGCCGGGAAGCCGCTGACGGTTAACTTCCTAATTGCCTCCGTCCCGAGGTCCTCGAAGGCTATCGTCTCCGACTTGGTCACTAGCCTGCCAAGCAGTGCACCAGTGCCTCCGATCGCAACTAGGTAGACAGCTTTGAATTTCCTCATCGCCTCGATCACCGCTGGCGCCCTGGGTCCCTTTCCTATCGTGGCTTTGATTCCGAGCTCCATCAATCTTGGCGCGTACGTGTCCATCCTGTAGGATGTCGTCGGGCCGGCCGATCCCATCGGCCTTCCGGGACGAGGTGGCGTGGGTCCGACATAGTAGATCACTTGCCCCTTCAACGCGAAGGGGAGTTCCTTGTTTGCGTCGATCAGCTCGAAAAGCCGCTTGTGCGCTGCATCACGTGCGGTGTATATCGTGCCCTCGATCAGCACTTTGTCACCGATCTGCAGATTCGACACATCTGCCTCAGTCAGGGGCGGCTTCAAGTTGACCGTTCTCACACTAGCTGGCAATGCAATCAACTCCTCAGAGGACCACGCTCTTCTGTCGATGCGCGTGACAGTCCATATTGACCGCAACAGGGAGGCTTGTTATGTGGCACGGTAGAGTTTCGATATGAACCGCCACGGCGGTGGTTCTGCCGCCCAGCCCCATGGGCCCTATGCCAAGCTTGTTGATCTCATCCAAGAGCTCTGCCTCCAGCTGAGCGTAGAAAGGGTCCGAGTGTTTCTCGCCAACTTCTCTGAGCAGTGCCTTCTTAGCGAGCATGCAACACTGGTCAAACGTTCCCCCTAAACCAACACCGACAACAACGGGCGGACAAGGATTCCCACCCGCATTCCTGACCACACCTACAACGAAATCCTTCACGCCTCTTGCTCCGTCGGCAGGCGTTAGCATTCTGAATGCACTCATGTTCTCACAGCCGCCGCCTTTGGCCAAGAATGAAAGCTTGAGCTTGTCACCGGGCACAAGCTGCAGCGTGATCATTCCTGGCGTGTTGTCGCCCGTGTTCTTGCGCCTTAATGGATCTGCGACCATCGAGAAACGGAGGAATCCCTCACGATAACCATCCGCTACTCCTTTGTTTATCGCGTCGATCAGCCCTCCACCTTCGATCCTAACATCCTGACCCAGCTCCACGAAGAATACAGCATCTCCAGTATCCTGGCATATCGGGTAGTTCCCCTCTCGTGCAACCCGCGCGTTCTCGATCAATTGCTGAAGCACTTCCTTCCCCAATGGAGAAGCTTCAGCCTGTTGCACGGATTGGAACTTCTTCACCATCCTATCGCTCAGGTTGTATGTCGCATCGATGCACATCCGCTTCGTCTGTTCGGCAATGGTGTCAAACGTAATCGTTCTCATTCGGTCTGCTTCCTCTCTCCTACTTGCCTCTCAAGGAGTCGGAGGAACGTATATTCTTCTTGTCTATGATGAGGAAGGAGGAGTGAATACAGTACTTACGTCCACCCTGAGCGGTTCCCCAGACCGGATCGACCGCGCAACACATTCCATCTTCCGTATCACTGCGTTCAACTCTCCGCGACCCAGGAGAAAGGAGAGACATTGCCGACCAGCCGATCCACGATTCGAGAAAGGCTAAATTGGCATCCTCAGTATCGTCGGTACCCACAGTGGTGGTCCTCCATGAAGCCTGAGTACGACGCAGTCGTGGTCGGGGCAGGTGTTGCCGGTTGCATGGCAGCCACCGCGCTCGGAGCCCGAGGAAAAGGACTGAGGGTCCTGTTGATCGACAGAAACCCACGCAAGGAAGTGGGCAAGAAAACAACGCATGGATGGATATGCGGCGATGCCATGGGCGAACATCATGCGAGGTTCGTACAAGAGAGACTGGGCATCAAGTTCGGACCGTCGGAGATTGAGAACAGAGTCAAAGCGATCATGGTCTCTTCGCCGGATAGAAAGGTGAGTCATCCATTCGAAGGAGCTGGATTGGTGCTCGACAGGCCCAAATTCGCACGACGCCTACTCAGAGAGGCTCTAAAGAAGGGAGTCGAGTATCACGACCGAACCCAGGCCGTCGGTCTCCTGACCAAGTGCGATTCTGTGACAGGTGTCACCTGTCGGGATCAACAAACAAGGCGAG
>Ga0208828_1000410_pt1 | contig 19369 bp, 11 predicted proteins | sample Kivu_160m_FD_185487 | JGI IMG/M metagenome (GOLD analysis project Ga0208828, IMG submission 185487) | Freshwater microbial communities from Lake Kivu, Western Province, Rwanda to study Microbial Dark Matter (Phase II) - Kivu_160m (SPAdes)... | ecosystem: Environmental > Aquatic > Freshwater >... | reverse complement strand
CCGCACCTCGGCGTCCTTGGCGGCGAGCCCCCCCCAGCGGAAGGGCGTGTTGACGACGTCGGCCTCGAGGGGGCTGTCGTCGGCCGTCATCGCCGCCCCGGTGAAGAGGGGGGAACCTCGGAAGCAGAGCCCGCCGTAGCCCTTGCTCCCTTCGGGCGCGCCCTGGAGCTCGAGCGGGCCGCCGACGGCTTCGAGGGCGATCTGGAGATAGATCCGCCGTTCTCCGGCCTCAACGTTCATGACCCGGATGAGGACGTTCTCCCGGGCGACTTTCTCCTTTCCGTCCAGGATCCACGAGTTCTCGACGCCGAGCTCGGCCGAGGCGACGGAAACCTCCCGGATGGTCCAGCGCGAGAAGATCTGGCGGAGGGGCGGCGTCCGGACCTCCCAGTTGCCCGTGACGAGGCCGCGGGTTCTGACGACCGGCCAGGCCCAGAAGAGGCCGTGGTGATGGACATGATCGGCCGGGAAATCGTCGGTCAGGACGCGCCCGTCGAGTCCGTAGAGGGGGTGGATGTAGCTCGACCGGGTGGACTTCGGATCGACGCCCTCCTTGAGCTGGTCGCCGTAGCGGTAGACGAGGACGTCGACCCGGCCGTCGCGGATCGTCATTGCCCCCGCCTTCGGGTCATCGATGAAATTCAACTGGCCGGCCGCGGCCGCGGCGAGAAGGAAAATCGAAATCGAAACGATCGCCGTCGTTTTCATGGCTTCACCGGGCTTTTTTTCATCAGATAAGCGAGTTTAGCCTCGTCGACCTCGACGCCCAGGCCCGGCCCCTTCGGCGGATAGGCCAGGCCGTTCTCGATCCGGAGAGGCTTCTTGAGAATATCGGCCGCCAGGAACTGGGGGCCGTTGAGCGCGGCCGGCTTTTTTAATCCGTAGGCGCCGTAGAGCGCCAAGGCGGCGGCGAGGGAGATGTCAGGGTCGGTCAGCCCGCTGCCCAGCCACATCAGGTCGTGGTCGAGACAGAATCCGACCTGGCTTCGGGCCGGGGCAAGGCCGCCGCAGCGGGCGTGCTTCACGGCGAGGCCGTCGAGCATCCCGAGCTTGTGGAACTCCTCGAGCTCGACGCGGGAGACGATGCCTTCGTCCATGAGGATGGGCAGAGCTCCCTGCTTTTTGAGCAGCTGATAGGCGCCGATCCGGTTGGGCCGGAAGGGCGCCTCGAGAACGTCCACTCCCGATTCGGCCAGGAGGGGAGCCGCCTTGAGGGCCGTTTCGAGGTCATAGCCTCCGTTGGCGTCGGCCCAGAGAAAGGCCTGGGGGGCCAGGCGGCGGACTTCGCGGGCCAGGGCGGCGTCGAATTCGGGGTCCGGGGCGACCTTGAGGTTGAAATGGCGGTAGCCGCGCTTTTTCCCCGCCTCGACCGCGGCCGCGGCCTCGTCGATTTTGAGGACGTTGACCGTCCAGGAGAGGGTGATCGGCCCTCCGGCCGGCCGGCCCCACATCTGGGCGACCGATTGGCCGAGGATCTTGCCCGCCAGGTCGTGAAGGGCCAAGTCGATTCCCGCCCGGGTGATCGGCATCCCCGTCGAAAAACCGGGGGCGACGGCCTTGTCCATGGCCGCGTGGGCGCCGGCGATGTCGAGGGGCGAGCGGCCGACGAGGGCCGGGGCGAAGTATTCCTTGAGGGCGACGACCGCCGTCTCCAGGGTCTCGTCGCTCCACGTCGGGAGGGGGACGGATTGTCCCCATCCGACCGTCCCATCGCCGGCCGTAATCTTGACGACGACCGCCGGCCGCCCCGCCGCGCCGCGGGCCCCCGTGAGGAATTTGAAATATCCGACCGTCGGATAGAGGACGGGAAAGACATCGATCCGGTCGATCTTGATCTCGCCGCGCGCCGTCCGGCGAAGGCCGGCGAGGAGGCCGGCTCCCGCGGCGGCCGTTTGGAGAAACCGGCGCCGGTTCATCAGCGGAGCTTGTCCTTGACGTAGTCGTCGTAGCGCTCGGCGACTTTTCCCGTCTTCACATTCCCCCGGTGGACGAGGACGCCGACGCGCTGGCGGACCGTCCCTCCCTTGAGGAGAAGGAAGGGCTTGCCGCTCACGCCGTCCGGCCGGCGCGGCCCGAAACAGCCGTATTCGCGGGTCAGCCAGCGGTGGTTGGCCCAATCGGGATACTGGAAAACGGCCACTCCGGCCGCCTCGCCTTCGACGGCGTTCGAATAATCGATCCACTTGGCGACCTGCATGTTGGTCGCTTTCTCCCCCTCGGCGCCGGCGTCGTTCATGATTTTCCCCCCGCTCTCTCCGCTCCAGCGCTTTTCGAGGCGGAGGTAGGGCCAGGCGTAGTGGACCTCATCGCTCCGGAATTCGATTTCGTCGCCGAGGGCGGTCAACCCGAAGACGATGTCGAGGAGATACTCGCCTTCTCTGAGAGCGTGGACGGTCATCCTCCGCCGTTCCTCGAGAAGCGGGGTGGCGGCGTCCATTTCCCAGACGAGCCGGGCCTCGACGACGGCCCGGGGGCCCTCGGCTTCGAGCCGGGTGAATTCCAGGTGCCGGATCCGGTCCTTGAACGGCGGCTCGTATTTCACCTTGGGCTCGACCTCGCGGCCGGAATAATAGGCGTTGTACAGGCTGACCTCGCGGCCGCCGTTCATCCGCACCGTGTCGGCGAACCAGAAGGAGCGATGGTGGGGATAGGGCTCGGCCCTCTGGACGAGCATGTTCTTGCCGCCCGGGCTGTTCAAAGGCCAATAATGCGGCAGATCGAGCGTGGCGGCGTATTGATAGGCGAAGGCCTCGCGGCCGTCGATGAGGACGGCCAGCCTTCCGGCCTTGTCGTCGCGTTTGAGGGTGACCGCCGGCGGCCGGGCCGCCCCCGGCGCAAGTCCCGGGGAGGAGGTTTTGGAGGACGTCGCGCAGGCCGTCCCCAGGACGGCGATTCCGAGACACGCGGCGGAGACCGTCAGACGACCCATGGCTTGCGATGGGGATAATCGAGCCGGCGGTTGGCCTCGTCGTCGCCGGTGAACCGCTCGGCCCGGGGATCCCAGCGGAGCTTCCGGCCGAGCTTCATGGCGATATGGGTCAGGACGCAGACGGAATTGGAGCGATGGCCGACCTCGACCGGCGCGGCCGTCGCCTTGCGGCTGCGGACGCCTTCGAGGAAGTTCTTCATGTGATTCCCGCTCAGGGTGAGCTTGACCGCCCCCTCGCCGGGCTTGAAGCGGAGGATCTCCGGGTTCGAGGCCTTGACCTCGCTCCGGGAGCAGAAGACCCAGCCGTTCTCCCCCTCGAAGCGGACGCCGGCCGGGTCGCCCGAATCCTGGATGAGGCGGACGCCGTCGGCATACCTTCCTTCGGCATGGTATTTCGTGTGGACGTCGAAGAGTCCCCGGCCGGGAAACTCGGCCGTCGCCTCGATCTCGACGGGGCCGCTCTCGTCCTCGCCCTTTCCCCACTGGGCGATGTCGTTCATGTGGGAGCCCCAGCCGGTGATCATCCCCCGGCAGGTGGCTTCGATCTGGAGCCAGCCGGGCCGTTCATAGCTCGTCTGGGGGTGGACCCGGTCCTCGGTAAACGGCGCCTCGGCGGCCGGGCCGAGCCAGAAGTCGTAATCGAGGTATTTCGGGACGGGCATCGGCTTGGGATTTCCCGTCCCTTGGTCCGTGGGATTGGTCACCCGGATCGTGTGGAGCTTTCCGATCCGGCCGTTGCGGACGGCTTCGCAGGCCATGAGGAAGTAAATCTGCGAGCGCTGCTGGGAGCCCGTCTGGAAGACCCGGCCGCTTTTCGTCACGGCCTCGACGAGCTTCCGGCCCTCGGCGATCGTGTGGGTCAGGGGCTTTTCGAGGTAGATGTCCTTGCCCGCCTCCGCGGCGGCGATGCCGTGAAGGGCGTGCCAGTGGTCCGGAGTGACGATGAGGACGGCGTCGATGTCGTCCCGGGCGAGAAGGTCGCGGAAGTCGGAGTAGGCGTCGACCCCGCGGTAGGTCGTCCGGCCGAGCTCGGCGGCGTAGATCCTTTCGGCCAGCCATTGGCCGTCTTCGAGGCGGTGGCGGTCGACGTCGCAGACGGCCGTGACCCTGGCCCCGGCCTCGAGTCCTCGATAAATGGCTTCCTGCATGTCGCCCCGCCCCTGGCGGCCGACGCCGATGCAGCCGATCTGGATGATGTCGTTGGGGGCGGGACGGCCGAAGAGGACGCGGGCCGGGACGATCGCCGGAGCGGCGGCGGCCAGGGCGGCCTGCTTCAGAAAGAGGCGGCGGGGGAGGCTTCCCATGTTCTCTCCTTCGTGTGGTCTAGGTCCGAAACTAACACGCCCGATTTCGGCTTGTCAACCTCCTTCATGGCTCCCTTTCTTGAGGATCATACTCCCCGCGCTTTGGACGATCGCCGGCCCCTGCCTAATTCTCTGGGCGTGTCGCGGCGACATGGCCATCCTCTAACCCCGGCCCCGGGGAACCAGTCCCGTCGGTTCCCCCCCTCGGCAAAGCCTGGGGGCCCCCCCTCCGCTACGGGGTCACGAGGACGGCCATGCCGCCGCCCGACACGCCGCGTCCTTCAAAGAGAATCTGCAGGGATGAAAACCCCATCACGTTCCGGACATCCGGGCGCTTTGGGGCCCGGCGCGAACGATAAGAGATAGTCAAACGATGTCGAGTTAGTCGGATTTCCACAAGGATTCGGAAGGGTCGGGGAGGAAGACGCCGGCCGCGGGGCGCATGACCCGGACGGCGAGTCCGCCGATGTCCCGCCGCGCCGCGGCGGCGAGTTCGTCGAAGCTCATCTCTCCCTCCGCGCGCTTCAAGGGCGGATCGAGAGCGAAACCTTCAGGACGCCGCGGTCCTGGAGGGAAAAGAAGCGGCTCGCCGGGTCGAAGCGCCGCTCCCAGTTCTTGTTGTAGACGAGGTAGATCTCGTTTCCGGGCGAGACCTGCCAGCGGATGCGCGCGCTCCAGCCGAGCTCATGGGAGATGTCGTCGTACTAGATGTAGTTCATGAGGCCGAGGTCGGGGGAGAGGAAGAAGTCGGCCTTGAGCTGGTAGACGTTCTGGCGGAAGTTCCCCTGGGGAAGCCGGGCCCGGACGATGTCGGTGTTGAAGGTCAGGTTGGCGTAGCCGTCGAGCTTGGCCGTCACGCCGAGCGTCGTCTCGTTGAGCCGCCCGGAATAGAATTCCCCCCATTTATAGCCGGCGTTGAAGACGACCGGCCGGTGGGTCGCCGAGTCGACGGAGAGTTGGAAGTCCGTGTAATCGTAGGGGCCGCGGGGGAGGACGACGCCCCGGGAGACCTCGAAATCGTAGGGCAGGACGTCGCGGGTCGGGCTGACCTCGACTTCCAGGCGGTCGCCGCTTTCGGTCCGGAGGCTCAACGGCGTCAGCCGGATCCGCCGCGTCTCCAGGCTTCCCGAGAGGTCCCAGTAATAGTCGAAGCTGGTCTGGAAGAAGAATTGCCGGACGAGCCGGTCCAGGAGGCCCTTCGCCGGCCTCGGCTGAAAGCCGAGCTGGAGGTAAAATGTCTGGATCCCCTGCCGCATCATGTATCCCAGGCCGGGATCGAGGCCTTCGCCGTAGTAGGCGTAGGTCGTCTCCACGCTCCATAAGTCGTTCGGATAGTTGGCCCGGAACCCGAAGCCGTGCCGGCGGCCCGGCTTGTCGTTCCAGTTGTAGGCCGCCCAGGCGGACAGCCAGACGTTCTTGTTGCCGGCGAACCTGGAGGTCGAGTAGTTGAAGTCGATCCCGGCAAGGGTGTTCTTGCCGCCCGTCGGCCGGCCGTTGGTCAGGATGACCCCGATTTTGCTTTCGGCGAAGATGTTCCGCGTCACCCGGGCGGCGAAGAGGTTTTGGCCGGCGATCCCGGCGTAGTCGCCGGTCTGGACGTCCAGGGCGGAGAGGTTGAAATCGCCGATTTTGCCGTAAAGCTTCGTCCCGAAGCGGACGGGAATCTGCTCGCCCTCGAAAAGGCCGATCCGGCGGCTGAAGAAGGGGATGAAGCTGACGCTCGAGGAAAAGCTGAACGTCTCCGACCCCTCGAGGAAGAACATCCGTTTTTCCGGGAAAAAGAGAGGGAAGCGGGTCAGGTTGATGCGGCGCTCGTCGACCTCGGTCTCGGCGAAGTCCATGTTGTAGCTCACGGCCCCGACGAGATTGGGGGTGAAGTTCTTGTAGAGGTCGAAACCGCCGTCCGCCTCCGTGACCCGGCCGTCGCCGCCGGCGTCCGTCCGGGAGCTGGCCAAGCTGTAGGGCCGGAAGGTGACGCCGTGTCCTTGGCGGACGCCTTCGATGCCCGAAAGGGCGGCCGCCTCCATCGGGTTGTTGAAGTTGCTGTCCCGGTTTGTCCCGGAGAGCCGGATGGTCTCCATCTTCCGGGGGATGTTGCGTTCGAGGTTGATCCCCCAGACCGTCAGCCCGGGCTTGAAGGACAGGGTCTTAAAGGGGATGCGGATTTCGGCGCTCCAGCCCGTTTCCAGGACCCGGCTCTCGGCGTCCCAGATGCCGTCCCAGTTGAGGCTGGGATTGCCCCCGTAGGCCAGCCCCTCGGACCGGGCCCCGAGGGGATTGACGTAGAAGACGTAGGCCGTCCGCTTGTCCTGGAACGGGTCGAGGAGGATGCGGACGAGGTCGTCGCTGGCCATCGAGACGCCGTGGCCGAAGCCGAATCCCCCCCACCGCCCGCCCGAGGCGCCTCCCGAGCCGTCGTGGGCCATGGTGTTGGCCGCGATGCGGGCCGGCTCGGAGTCATGGCAGAGGATGCCGAGGTAGAGGTTCGCCTCGTCGAAGAGGACGCGGAGCTCGGTCTTTTCCGTCGGGTCGGCGTTGGGCTGGGGGTCGGCCATCCGGAAATCGACGAACGGCTCGGCGGTCCGCCAGGCCGGGTCGTCGAGGCGTCCGTCGATCTTGGGGGGGTCGGCCGCGCGGGCGGCCTTCACTTCGGCCGCTCCGGCGGCCGGCGCGAAAAAGAAGGCCAGGCTCAGGGTCGTCCAGAGAAGAATCTTCGCCCGCCCGAGGATTTCCATATGATTCGGCTTCTTTCGTGTTTAAAGACATCCATTCTAAACGTTCCCGGCGGAGTTTTCAACGCCGGCTTCAGACCCGTTTCGGGTCAGAAGCCGAGCCTGAGTCCGAAACGGAACAGCCTTTTTCCGCAAAGGGCGGTCGTCAGGCCGTAGTCGGCGGCGATGTATTTCTGGCCGGGTTGTCCGGCGCCCTCGGCCGCGGGCAGCCAGCGGTCGACGTCGTTCAGGCCGACGATGGAGGATCGATAGCCCAGGACGTTCGCGACGTCGAGGGATAGCCCGAGACGGCCCGAAGAGCCGACCGGCCAGGTCCTCTCGAGCCGGAGGTCGAGGGATGACCAGGCTTTTTCCCGCCGCGAGCCGGAGGCTTCGAGGTTGACGGCGTAGTAGGTCCTCTCGGCATTGTTGGCGGCGCACCAGTCGGCCGGAGGGAGGATATACGCTCCTCTTTGCCAGGGACGGCCGCTTTGATAGGAGAAGACGCCGCTGAGGAGCAGCCGGAAGGGGAGTTCGACGCCGGCCATGAGGGTGGCTTGGAAGGGACGGTCCATATCCAGCCGTCCGGTCCGGTTGATGAAATAATTGGGGCTGTCGGCCGCCTCGGTCAGGGCCGAGGTCGCCGAGAGGAATCCGCCGATGTTGCCCTCGGCCCGGCTTACGACGGCCGATCCCGCGGCTTGCCAGCCGTGGGAGAGGCCCTTGCGGAAGACGAATTCCAAAGCCCTCGTTTTGCGCTCGAGCTCAGGGACGTTCCGGAGCTGATAATACGTCGGCGGGGCTTCGAGCGAGCGGGCGTAGAGGGTCACGGTCTCGTCCGGGTACGCGCCCGTCCCGGGGACGGTCGTCGTGAACGGAATCCAGTATTTTTGAGCCGCCGACGGACCGGCCGCATACCAGGTTTCGCCCGTATCCAAGACGGTCAGGGCGTCCTCGAGGATGTTCTTCTGGACCCGCGAGACGAAGCGGACGCTGAGGGTGAAGTCTCGGAGGAGCTCATGTTCGACGCCGACCGAGAACTCATCGGTCGACGGAGCCTTGAGACCGCCGTCGACGACCTTGTCGAGCGACATTCCCGAAATCATCCGGTAGTCCACGTTGAAGAGGCCGAATTCGTCCTCGGGGTCGGCCCGTCCGTCTCCGTTGACGTCCGACCACGTCACCGCGAGATCCCGGGGATAGAGGGGATGGAGGGGCAGGATGTAGCGATGGGAAAGGACGTCGGTGTATCGGGCATAAGAGGCCTTGAGGAGGGTTCTTCCCCTTCCAAAGACGTCGAAGACAAAGCCGGCCCGCGGGGAGAGGGACATCCAGGAAACGAGATCCTTTTGTTCGTTGTAGGAAAGCTGGTCGAGGGGATTGAACCCCACCGGGAAGTCATCCGGCCAGGAGGACGCCATCCGGGGACTGAGGAGGGCGTCTCCGATGTAGCGGGACAGCGGATTTCCGGACTCGAATTTGTAGGAGGAAGGGAACCACCCCCGGCTCCAATCGAAGCGCAGACCGAGGTTGAACGTCAGCCGCCGGCCGGCGGAAAAGACGTCGGTCACGTACGCTCCCAGCGTTTGGGTCTTGAACTTGACCAGGGTGGCTCCTTCGACCGTCCCGCAGAGCCAGAATCCGAGGAGTCCGCGGTCGCCGTAGTAAGCTTGGCCGGGATTGCGGCTGTCCAGGTACCAGCGGAGGTTGTCCGCCCTCCACCAATTGAGGCTCGTCGTCGCGTCTTCGAAGTCCACTCCGGCGCCGAGGGTATGGTTCGTTCCCAGGAAACCGTCGACGAAATGCCGGACGGAGGCGTTGGCCTGGAGCTTCTGGCGCTCGGACTCGGCGTTGGCGTCGGCTCCGCTCAAGGGCCCGTAGAGGTCTCCGGCATCGTCCGTCCAGGGAAGGCCCAAGGCCTCCTCTTGGAGCTCCGTCCGGATGGTTCTCCGGATATAGGCGCCGCGGACGAAGGCCGTGGTGTTGGGCCTGATCTCGTAATCGCCCGTGGCGAACAGGGAGAGAGAGCCTTCATGATTCAAAACACGCGTCGAGAGAAAGGGCAGGCGGGCGGAGGGGGGCTCAGCGACGGGCTGGGAGGCGCCGTCGAGATGGGCCCAGAGCGCCAGACGGCCTTGGGCGATCGGCCGAACCGTCAATTTGAAGAAGCCGGAGATGTCCCGCCTGGACCAGTCGTAGTTTTCGTGGAGGCGGCCTTCGGTATCCCGATAGGGTCCGATGAAGATCCCGCTCTGGGTTTTCTTCATGAACCGTCCGGCCAGAAAATACCAGGCCCGGTCGGGCCAGAACGTCCCTCCCAGGTTCAGGGAGGGTTCGATAAGGCCGCGGTCTCCGCCCGGCGAAGCCGTTCCCGCTTCCTCGACTTCGGCCGATGTCCAAAGGTCCTGGTTGAACGTCCCGCTCATGAAGTGGAGGCTCAGTCCGCCGGACACGGAATCGCCGCCGGATTTCGTGATGATGTTGACGACGGATCCTCCCCCGGGCGGGGCCGAGGCCGGACGTCCCGCGGAAACGACCTCGACTTCCTCGAGAAGGTCGATGTTGAGGTCGAGGCCCATCGTTTGATCGAAGACGTCCGTCACGTTTGCCCCGTCGAGGAGATAGGCGTTGTCCCGGCTCGTGCCGCCGAGGATGGCGGCTTCCCGCGGATAGGGAAATCCGGGATCGGCCGTTCCCGGCATCAAGCCGAGGATGGAGCCGAAATCCCGGGCCAGGGGAAGACGCTCAAGAAGTTCCCGGCCCCGGCGGACGGCGTCCTTGGGCGAAACCGCATCGAGGGCCGGCCACTTCGCCTCCGCCCGGACGGAAGTCTCCTCCTCCGAGGGGGCGAGCTCGATCCGGAAAAAGCGGGACTCTCCGCTGAGGAGGAGGATCCCGTCGTTGACGAGGGTGACATACCCCGGCATCTCGGCGGAGAGGCTGTAGACGCCGGCCGGGAGCGAGGGAAAGTCGAACCCCCCCCGTTTTCCGGTCAGGGTGATCCGCTGGCCCTGCATGGACGGCGAAGAGAGGAAGACCGCGCCGCCGGTGATGGGCCGGCCGGCGTTGTCCGAGACGACTCCCTGGATCGATCCCCAGAACGTCTGGGCGGCGAGGGGGGAGCACAGGGCGGCCGCGATGAGCGGGACGATGAGGGCGGCGGCGAGGGCTTTTCTCACCGGGAACCTCCCGCGGCTCCGCCGGAGGAGCGAATGCCCTTCTTGATGACCGCGGGGGGAGCCGGTCTCTTGGAGGCCCGCGCGGTCGCGGCGATGATCGAGAAATCGGCGTCGCTGATATCCGAGGGGCTCCCGTCCGCCGCTTCGTTGATCCGGATCCGGCAGGTCGCGGACACGCTGTCGGGAACGATCCAGGTGTACATCCCGTCGTTTTCGGTCGTGGCGATATCGGTCCAGGTCGCCTGGTTATCGGTCGAGAGCTGGATAAGGACGTCGCCGACCTGATCCGCCCAATTCCAGGTGATCGACTGGATCGATCCGACGCTATACGTTTCGCCTCCGTTGGGCGCGGTCAGGGTGAGCTTCGGTCCGACGATCGAAAACGGCGCGTCGCTAAGGTCGATGGGGTCGCCGTCCTCCGCTTCGCTGATCCTGATCCAGCACGTGTCGGACACGGCGTCGGGGACGACCCATTCGAAGCGGCCGTCGTTCTCGGTCGTGGCGATCTCGACCCATGTCGTCCCCTCGTCGGCCGTGTACTCGAGATAGACGTCGCCGATGTCCCCGCCCCAAAGCCAGGTGATATTCTGGGTCGAGCCGACGCGCCATTCTTCGCCGCCGTTGGGCGAGGTCAGGCGGAGGGCCGGATCGGCCGAGATCTCGAACACGGCCCGGCTCGCGTCCGACGGTTCGCCGTCATCGGCCTCGCTGATCCGGATCAGGCATTCCGCCGAGTCCTCTTCGGCGACCAGCCAGACGAACCGGCCGTCGTTCTCGGTCAGGGCGATATCGAACCAACTCGTCCCTCCGTCGACCGAGTACTCGACCTTGACGTCCCCAACCGCGCCGTCCGAATGCCAGACGATGTCTTCGGGCAGTCCGACGTGCCAGACCTCGGAGCCGTTCGGGGCGATGAGGGAGATCGACTTCTCGAAGATCTTGGCGACGAAACCGTCGCGGCCGCCGTTGTGGACGAGGCCGGGGCCCGCGGTCGCGGGAAAGGACGTCTCGTTCGAATAGGCGGTCCCGGCGACGTAGACGAGCCCTTCGGCCGCGGGGCCAAGGGCGACCGCCGTCCCGGTGTCGGAATCGAGCCCGCCCACGTACCCGCAAAACGCGAGCTCGAATCCCGAGCCGTCGACCCTGGCGACGAAGGCGTCGAAGCTTCCGCTGTAGGTCAGGACGGGTCCCTGGACGACGGGGAAGGAGTCCTCCTTCGAGGACGTGTAGCCCGTGACGACGGCGTATCCCCGCCGGTCGACGGCGATTCCGGTGCCCGCGTCGTAGTCGCTGCCGCCGATGTAGCCGCAATAGACGAAGGTCGCTCCGCCGGCGAGGACCTTGGCGACGAAGGCATCGTAGGCGCCGCCGTTGGCCGTCAAGTCGGGACCGACGACGACCGGAAACGAAGATTCCGGCGAGGCCGTCGTCCCGGCGATGTAGACGTTTCCGCCCGGATCCACGTCGACGCCCGTCGCGTAGTCGTCTCCGGCGCCGCCGATGTAGCCGCAGAAATCGAAGTCCGAGGCGTCGTCCTTGACGGCGGCGACGAAACCGTCGAATCCGCCGCCGATCGTCAGGTCGGGACCGTAGAAGACGGGAAACGCGGGCCAGGCCGTCTCCGAGGAATTCGTGTGGCCGGCGAGAAAGGCCCGCCCGGCGTCGTCGACGGCGACGTCCGACCCGGCATCCTCGCCGGCGCCGCCGACATAGCCGCAGTACTCGAGGGTCCGGCCGTCGGCGCTCACCCGGGCAAGAAAGGCGTCCTGACCGCCGCTATAGGTCAGGAGCGGACCCCCTTTGACGGGAAAGGTCGCTTCGGAGGACAGGGTGGATCCGGCGATATACGCCCTGTCCCAAGCGTCGACGGCGATGCCCTTTCCGTAGTCGTCGGCGGCTCCGCCGACGTAGCCGCAGAATTCAAGGGCCGTCCCCGCGGCGTTGACCTTGGCCACGAAGGCGTCGATGGACCCGTTGTGGACGAGGTCCGGGCCGACGGCCACCGGGAACGTCGTTTCGGTCGAGGTCGTGTAGCCGGCGATGTAGGCGTTTCCGGCCGAATCCAAGGCGATCCCGTAAGCATAGTCGTTTCCGGAGCCGCCGATGTAGCCGCAGGACAAGAGCGCCGTTCCGGTCGGGTCGACCTTGGCCACGAAGGCGTCGTAGGCGCCGCCGTTGAACGTCCGGTCAGGTCCGGCCGCCGTCGGGAAATTCGTGGTCGAGGCGGTATATCCGGTCACGGTGACGTTTCCGGAGGGATCGGCCGCGATCCCCGTGCACTGGTCGAGGCCGGGTCCGCCGAGATACCCGCAATAGATGAGGATGACGGGGTCGAGGACAAGGGTTTCGGAGCGGTCATACTCGCCGACGGCGAAGCCGTAGACAAAGCCCTCTTCATCCCCGGCCCCGCGGCCGACGTTCTCGAAGGACAAGGGGACGTCGACTTTCCGCCCCAAGCGGACTTGGCAGGCGGAGGGGGCGCCGTCCTCGAACTCGCCCGCCGGCGTGGAGATGACGAGACCGCCCGTTTTGCCGACCCGGACTTCACTCGCGCCCCGGTAGGCCAGGCGGATTTGCGCCGGATCGGCCCCCGGCCTGACGACGAATTCGTATTTCAGGGCGTTCGTCGTGCCCGAAAACACCAGATCGATGCCGGGCCAGAGGTTGTCATACGCGATCCGGGAATAGAGGGGGAGCCCCGTTTTCCATTCCGTCTTCGCCCCCCGGAAATAGGAGACGACGCCTCCCGTGGGGTCATGTCCGGCGGGCACCACCCCGGGATTCGCCCCCAGGAAGTCGAGCTTGACCGCCCAAGGCTCGGCCGGCGCGTCCGCCGATAGGACAAAGCTCACGCCCTCGGAACCGAAGAAGATCGTCTTGTCCTTTCCCTGGATGTAGAAGTCCGCCCGTCCGTCCGTCTGACCCGCGTTGGGGATGAAGCTTACCGGAATCTTGCCGAATTCCGGCCGGATATTCTGGGACGCGGGGCCCGGAAGAGCCCTGTCGCCGGTCAGAAAATATGCGCTGATGACCAGAATGACTCCGGTCAGGGCAACTCGCTTCATAGTCGACTCCTCGTTTCAAAAACAATAGATTATCTTAAAAGGTTGCCTGGAGCAACCGGAATTCCCCTCGAGCGAACAGGGGGACTGCCCGGCGGGCTTTTCTTTTCCCCTCCCTGTCCCTATAATCTTCGGGGTGCTCATGCCAAAGATGAAACGCTTGGCCGCCTTGTGCGGCTTCTTCTTCACGGCGGCCTCCGCCTGGCCGGCCGGGGCGGCCTCCGGCAACCCTCCGAACCTGGTGATTCTCTTCACCCACGACCTCCATTCGAACGTCCTCCCCAGGACGGTCTTGGGGGCGAACGGGGCGAGGACCGAAGCAGGGGGCTTCGCCCGGCTGGCGGCCCTCATCCGCCGGGAGCAGGAAAAGGCTCCGGAAGGGACGCTCGTCCTCGACGCCGGCGACTACAGCATGGGGACGCTTTTCCACACCCTCTACGCCGGCGAGTCGTTCGAGCTCCGTCTCCTCGGACTTATGGGATATGACGCCGCCACCCTCGGAAATCACGAGTTCGATTTCCGTCTCGACGGTCTGGCTTCGAGCCTCGCCGCGGCCAAGGCCAACGGCGCTCGTCTTCCCGCCCTGGTCACCTCCAACATCGCCATCGAGGGCTCGGGCGAAATCGCCGAGGCCGGCCGGGCCGCCTTCCGGGATTTCCCCGTCCGCGATTATCTCGTCCTCGAGCGGGCCGGCCGGAGAGTCGGACTCTTCGGGATTTTCGGACAGAACGCCGCGGACGATGCTCCTTTTGCCGGCCCGGCCGTTTTTCTCGACCCCGTCGTCGAGGCCCGCAGGGTCGTCGACCTTCTTCGGACCCGGGAAAAGGTCGACTTCGTCGTCTGCCTCTCCCACACCGGAACGAAGGCGGAACGGACGAAGACCTGGGACATCCTCCTGGCCGAGGAGGTCCCCGGCATCGACGTCATCGTCAGCGGGCACACCCACACGATTCTCGACGAGCCGCTCCGGATCGGGAAGACGCTCATCGTCTCTTCGGGTTACTACGGCAGCCGCCTGGGCAGGCTGGAGCTGGCCGGGACGGGGGAGGGCGGCTTCAGGGTCGCTTCTTATGGCCTCATCCCCGTCGGGCCCGACGTCCCGGAAGATTCAATCGTCGCCGAGGCCGCGGCCGAATTCAAGCGCCTCGTCGAGAGCCGTTTTCTCACCGGCTTTCCCGGCGGCTTCGGCGAGGTCCTGGCCGAGAGCGCCTTCGATATGGAAACCCCTGAGGCCGTCGAGGCCGCCTCGGCCGATTCCGGCCTGGGCGACTTCATCACCGACGCCTTCCGCGAGGCCGTGAAGAGAGCCGAAGGACCGGCCTATCGCCACGTCCATCTCGTCGTCGAGCCGATCGGCGTCCTTCGCGATACGATCCTCCGCGGGCCGGTTTCGGTCGACGCGGCCTTCCGCGTTCTTTCCCTCGGGGTGGGGGATGACCGCCGGCCCGGCTACGCCCTTCTGGGCCTGTATCTCAACGGAAAGGAACTGCGCCATCTCCTCGAGGTCCAGGCCTCGATCGTCCCGATGAAGAAGGACGCCCTGCTCCAATTTTCGGGAGTCAAGCTCAAGTACAACCCTCGCCGCTTGCCTTTCGACCGGGTCACCTCGGCCTCGGTCCTCGAAGCCGACGGCTCGTACCGGCCGATCGACAACCGCAAGCTCTACCGGATTGTCCTGAATGCCTACACGGCCGGGATGGTCGGATACGTCTCCCGGGAGTCGCATGGACTGCTGAAGATGTTGCCTCGTGATGCCGAGGGGAAGGTCATGGCCGGGCCCGAGGACGGAATGATCGACTCCGACCCGCTCGTTCCCGGCATCCAGGAGCTCAAGGAGTGGACGGCCTTGGCCGATGTCCTGAGGGCTTTGCCGGACACGGACGGAAATGGGATTCCCGATATACCGGAGCGGTATCGCCGTCCGGAGGGACGGTTCGACTCGGAGCCGTCCTGGAATCCGGCGAAGCTCCTTTTCGGCGGGAACGGTTTGACTTACATCGTCCTGGCCATATTTGTCGCCGTCGTCCTGATCGTCGTCTTCGTCGTCCGATGGATCATCCGCCGCCGTCGAAAAAAGAGAAAAGAGAGAACGTTTCTCAAAGACTAAGAGAGAAACGTTCTCTTTTTAAAAAAAGAACCGGCCGGCGACGAAGAGTAAAAAGAGCCCGTAGAGAAGCTTGACCGTCGGCGTCGGCAGCTTGATCGTGATTTTCGCCCCGATCACCGTCCCGACGAGTAGGCCGAGGGCGATCCAGGCCGCCGCTCCCAGGTCGAGCGTCCCCGCCTGATAATAATAAAGGACGCCGGGAAGCCCGATGGGCAGGAGAATCGCCCCGAGCGAGGTGGCGATGGCCCGTTTGGCCGGATAGCCGAGGACGACCGTCAGGAGGGGGACGATGACGTTTCCGCCTCCGATCCCGAAGAGGCCCGCCATGACGCCGGCGACGAGGCCGACGGCGAGAAGGACGAGGGCGGGAGGACGGGGAGGGACTTCGGGCTCGCTTTTCTCGGGGACGTTTTTCCCGAGGAGACGGCGGAGCCGCCGGACGGGGTCGATGAAATTCCAGCTGACGTAAAGGAGGAAGACGGCGTAGAGCTTTTTCATGAGGCCGGCGGGAAGGGTATTAGCCAGCCAAGCGCCCACGGCGACCGAGGCGACGAGGCCGCAGGCGAGAAGAATCGAGGCCCGGACGTCGATGATCCGTGCCCGATGATAGGCCAGGACGCCGAGAATCCCGACAGGAAGGAGGATCGCCGCCAGCGAAGTTCCGGTGGCCACGACAAGGGGAAAACCGGCGGTCAGGATGAGGGCCGGAACGATGACCACTCCGCCCCCGATGCCGAAAAGGCCGGCGAAGACGCCGGCGGCGAGACCGATGAGGACGAGGAGGGGATGGCTCATCCCGGATGGCTCCGAAAGGCTCCGATTATAGCAGAAAGGCGAGCCCGAGGCGTGCTTTCAGGCTCGTTTGGACGTTCCGGGATTCGAGGCGGTAGATGAGGATGTAGGCGAACCGGAAATCCTCGAAGAAGCGGAAGAACGTGACCTGGGGGCGGATGTCCAGGACGAGCCGGAAACGCCGGGAAAGCCGGGTCTTTAGTCCCGCCCCGAATTCGAGGTAAGGCCTGGACTTCGTCCCGGCGTCCTTGACCTTGAGGGTCGTCGCCCCGCCGCCGAGGACGAGGTACGGCGAGGCCCTATTCCACCCGAAGTCGAAAAGAAGACTCCCTCCGAAGGACCAGGCGCTCGCGTCGGCGACTTTCGTCTTGCCAAGGGGAATCCCGGCCAGGCCGATCCCGACGTCATGGACAATCCCGGCCTCGGTCCGGCTCGCCGCCGCTTCGAGCCCGAAATGCCGCCCGAGGCCGTACCCGAAACGCAAAGACCATTCCGGGCTTTCGGGCTGAAGGAGAATCTTGACGTCGGGGACGTCGGCCGTGTTGGAGAGTGGGACGAGCCGGCCGAAACGGAGGTTCGTCGAGAACCCGGCCAGGAAGGAGACCTCGGTTTCCCCGGCGAATACCCATCCGGCATTCCAGAGGAGAATGAGAAGCCCGAGGAAGATTTTTTCTTTCATGAAGTCGGCCTTCCCTTGAATTATTTTCCTCTAAAATCGGCTTTCGTCAAAGAGCCCGGGTTCGGCCTTGACTTCGACGCCGGCGAGAGGATATGGTTACGCTGACAAGGGCGAGTTGGATTCTTTTCCAAGGAGGCAGGCGATGGGGCGCTCGATTCTCCGGCCGGTTTCGGTGGCCATGGTCTTCGTCCTCGTTTTTTGGGTCGGGGTCTTTCCCCTCGACGGGCAGAACGCGCCGGCAAAGGCCGACGCGGATAAAACCGCAGAGCTCATCAAGCAGCTCAGGGAGGCCGAAAAGCTCGTCCGTGCGGCTGAAAAAGACATCCCGGTCGAAACCTTTGAGCCGCGGCGTCTCTACCAGAAAATCGGTCCCGACCCGGCGAGACTCTTCGCCTGGGTCCGCGATAACACGTATCTCGTTCCCTACCGGGGAGTCCTCCGCAACGCCCAAGGTGTATTGGTCGACCGTCTCGGCAACAGCCTCGACCGGAGCTTGTTGCTGGCCGAGCTCTTTGGCATGGCTCGCAAGGAAGTCCGATTGTGCCGCGGAAAGCTGAAGGAGGCCCAAATCGACAAACTCCTGTCCGGCATCAACAAGGCGCCCGAGGCCGGGGCGGTCGCGACGCCGGTCTTGACGGATCAGGCCATCAAGGAACGGCTCTTGAAATACGGCGAACAGAGCCGGGCGGACGTCACATCCTTGCTGAGACAATACGACGTGATTCGGTCGGAGGTCCAGCCCCACGGAGAGGCGGCCGCTGACCGGATGAGGATTCAAAACCGGGCTATGACCGCCCAACTCGGAGCCTCGATTCCGGAAGCGGCTTCCGCGTCCTACGCCGACAAGGGGGATTTCGAGGACTATTGGTGGGTCCAGGTCAAGGAGGGGCAGGACTGGGTGAGTTATGATCCGGCTCTTCCCCAAAGCAAGCCGGGGGAAAGCCTGACAGCGGCCCTCGAGCATCACCCGCCGAAGAAATTGCCGGCCGAGCTGTTTCACAAGGTCCAGGTCCGAGTCGTCATTGAGCGCGCCGAAGGCGATGGCCGATTCGTCGAAGAGGGGGTTTTATCCCACGACCTCGTTCCGTCGGAGGTCTTCGGGCTGTCCGTGGCCTTTCATCATTATCCGCCGCAAATGTCGCAAGGCCAAAGAAACAAAGACCGGGTCGTGAGCCTCGACCAAATTCGGAAAGAGGCCGACAAGCTGACGGTCTGGGTGCCCATCCTGACCGTCGGAAAAACGATCCATTATGACCGAGCGTTCGATGATTCCGGAAGGGCGGAGGACTATGTCCTTCGGCCCGAAGCCGGGATTTCGGGGTCCGCCCGCGATTTATTCACGCGAGGGACGACGGCTCTCGGCCAGCCTCAAGGCGCGCCGGGATTGTTGACGGCGGAATGGCTGGAATTCACGGTCATCGTCCCCGGCCGGCCGCCGCATAAGATCAGGCGCCAAATTTTCGACCTTCTCGGTCCGGACCGGCGGACGTGGGGGGCGAAGGACTTCGCTGTCTTGAATCCCGAACAGCGATCGGCCCGGGCCTTGGCCCTCCTGGGTCGGACGGACCTGCTGGTCTTTCCCTGCCAGTTGACCGCCGCCTATCTGGATGGGCTTTTTTCCGCGGACTTCGTCCAGAACAGCAAAGTTCTCGTCAATCAGTTGTCGACCTCGACTTCGAGAACCCCCGCGCTCGACAGCGTGATCCCCAAGATGTCGTTTCACCACGGGGCGTTATATCAATTCGTTCTCATGAGGTCTTTCTGGAACTCCAGGCGTGGCGAGATCTTCATTTCCCGCCCGAACATACTCGCCTTTCACAGCTATCTGGGCCATTCGGAGAAGGACGAAATGGCCTATTACAAAGCCTTCGATATCGTCGAGAATTTCGTGGATGTCGTCCCCTGGGCGAAACAGAATCCTTTCCTCCTCAGGCTCGAACAGGGCGTCGCGGATACGAATGTCGAAGCCCTGCTCTTCCAAAGGAGCTGCGATTGCACCCAGGAGCCGAACACAGCCGAACTTTATCTTCAGAGCCCCGCGGACTGGAGGCTCTTGAAAAACGCCCAGGACGAAGGCCTCAAGAAAATCGGAGCTTCGCCCGACGCCGTCGCCCGGATCATACAGGAGCTGAAGGAAGGCCAATGCGTGATCGCCCCCAGCCAGCCCGTGACGGCCGGAGGGAAAAAAGGCTTCGGCTGGTGGCGCGTCGATCCTCGAACCGGACAAGTTCTCGGCCTGATGGAGCAAGGATGGGGCGTGAAAAAAGCCGAGACGGCGATGGTTTATTGGATGCTGATCTCTGAGGTGGCCCTCTTCGTGGCTTGGGTATGGTGCCTCAGCAAGGCCAAAACGAAGGGACAAGAGGCGGTTTGCATGGGCAGAGTGGCGTGCGATCAGACTCTTTGGCTGATGTGGGTCGGCAAAGTGTCGGGCGTGGGGATCTGGGTCGCCATTATCATCGAGACCGTCTGCCGGTTCGTTTAGGCTGCGATTTTTATCCTTTAAGGCCGGCGGATTCGGGGAACCCAGGCCCCGTCTTTTTTGGCTAGAACGACCCTTGAGGTGTCGCCCGTCCGGACCGCCACCCGGATCTCGACCGGACGGG
>Ga0208828_1000409_pt1 | contig 19374 bp, 12 predicted proteins | sample Kivu_160m_FD_185487 | JGI IMG/M metagenome (GOLD analysis project Ga0208828, IMG submission 185487) | Freshwater microbial communities from Lake Kivu, Western Province, Rwanda to study Microbial Dark Matter (Phase II) - Kivu_160m (SPAdes)... | ecosystem: Environmental > Aquatic > Freshwater >... | reverse complement strand
GATGGTCCCCGGCCAAGACCCCTATTTCACCCACCACTACCGGATCAACTTCGACGGCACCGGCTTGACGGCCCTCACCGAGGCGGACGGAAACCACATCGTGGCTTACGCCCCCGACATGGCCACTTATGTCGACACCTGGTCCCGGGTCGACCTTGCGTCCGTTTCCGAGCTTCGCCGGACGGAGGACCGCAAGCTCCTCTTGGAGCTCGAGCGCGGCGAAATCAAGGACCTCCTGGCCGCCGGATGGAAGATCCCAGAAGTCTTCACGGCCAAGGGGCGGGACGGCAAGACCGACATTTGGGGCGTCATCTTCAGGCCGACGAACTTCGACGCCAAGAAAAAATACCCCGTCATCGAGAGCATCTACGCCGGGCCGCAGGGCTCCTTCGTCCCGAAGTCCTTCGCCCCCTATTATGCCCATCAGTCTCTCGCCGAGATCGGCTTCATCGTCGTCCAGATCGACGGGATGGGCACCGCCAACCGGTCCAAGGCCTTCCATGACGTCGCCTGGAAAAATCTCGGCGACGCCGGCTTCCCGGACCGGATCCTCTGGCATAAGGCCGTGGCGGCGAAGTACCCCTATTACGACATCACCCGGGTCGGAATCTACGGCGGCTCGGCCGGCGGCCAGAACTCCACCGGCGCCGTCCTCTTCCATCCCGAATTCTACGACGCTGCCGCGTCCAACTGCGGCTGCCACGACAACCGGATGGACAAGATCTGGTGGAACGAGCTGTGGATGAGCTGGCCTCTCGGCCCCCACTACGCGGCCTCCTCCAACGTCGACAACGCCTACCGCCTGAAAGGCGCCCTCCTCCTGAGCGTCGGGGAGATGGATACGAACGTCGACCCCTCGTCGACTTTCCAGGTCGTCAACGCCCTGATCAAAGCGAACAAGACCTTCGACCTCCTCGTCGTCCCCGGGGGCGGCCACGGCTCGGGGGGCGATTTCTACCTGAGGCTGCAGCGGGATTTCTTTGTCCGCCATCTCCTCGGCGTCAATCCGCCGAATTGGAACGCCATGGAGAAGAAGTGAAGCCGCCGTGGGGCCCTTTCGCTGCGGGCGGGAAGGGGATTTCGCCCGCCACCCGTCGGGCTCCCCCGAGACCATCTCGATCCGGCTGAATGAAAAGAAAGTATTCAGGCGGGAGAAATGAAATGAAAAAGACGGCCATCCTGCTCGGAATGACGGTCGCTTTCCTCTTCTTGGGAGGCGCCAGCCAGGTCTCCCCCCAGGCCGGGCCGGGCCTCTTCAACGAAGGCCTGCTCAAGGGCTTCACCTATCGCAACCTCGGGCCGTTCCGGATGGGGGCGAGGATCTCGGACATCGCCGTCCCTGATTCTCCGGCCAAGGCCCATCTCACGACCTTTTATGTGGCGACCTGGACGGGCGGCCTGTGGAAGACGACCAACAACGGGACGACCTACGAGCCGGTCTTCGACGGACAAACCAAGCAGACGATCGGGGACGTGACGGTCGCGCCTTCGAATCCCGACATCGTCTGGGTCGGCACCGGCGACGGCTACTGCTCCCGGAGCTCCTACGCGGGGGACGGCGTTTACAAGTCGCCCGACGCGGGCAAGACGTGGACGAACATGGGCCTTCGGGATTCCCACCACATCGCCCGGATCGTCATCCATCCCCAAAACCCGGACATCGTCTACGTCGCCGCCCTGGGCCATCTCTACTCCGAAAACGCAGAGCGGGGCGTTTTCAAAACCGCGGACGGCGGCCGGAGCTGGGCGAAGGTCCTTTTTATCAACGAGAAGGTCGGCATCGTCGACCTCGTCATGAATCCCCGGAATCCCGAGGTCCTCTACGCCGCCTCCTACGACAAGAGGCGGTTCCCCTGGATGTACGTCAACGGCGGGCCGGAGAGCGCAATCTATAAAACCTCCGACGGCGGGAAGATCTGGGCCAGGCTAGGCGGCGGACTCCCGGGAGGCCGAATCGGACGGATCGGCCTCGACATCTATCCCAAGAACCCGGACATCCTCTACGCCGTCGTCGAGAACGCCAACTCCCGGCCGGCGACGAAAACGGAGGCCGCCCAGGACCAGGCCCGCGGCTTCGAGCCCCGAGAGCGGATGGTCGGCGGCGAGCTCTACCGGACCTCGGACGGCGGCTCGACCTGGACGAAGATGAACTCCGCCGAAGACAACGTCAGCAGTAAAGGTCCTTACTATTTCAGCCAGATCCGGATCGACCCGAACGACGACCAGAAAATCTTCATCACCGGGGTCTCCCTGGGCAATTCGACCGACGGCGGACGGACCTGGCACGACATCGACTGGCCTCCCCGCCGCCTCTTCGCGACGATGTTCGGCGATGTCAGGACGCTCTGGATCGACCCCCAGGATTCCGACCGGATGATCCTCGGCAGCGACGGCGGGATCTTCCTCTCCTATGACGGCGGAAAAACGTGCGACCACACCTACAACCTGCCCCTCGGCGAGAACTATGCCCTCGGCGTCGACATGGAGGAGCCCTACAACATCTACGCGGGCCTCCAGGACCACGAGCATTGGAAAGGGCCGTCCAACGCCCCGCACAACCGGGGGGTCACCCTCCTCGACTGGAAGGCCCTCGGCGGCGGCGACGGGATGTTCACCCAGGTCGACCCGACGGACAGCCGCTGGCTGTACACGACGATGCAGTACGGCGGGCATTTCCGCGTCGACCAGAAGCTCGGCATCCGGACGAGCATCGCCCCGGTGCGGGAGAAAGGGCTTCCCCCCTACCGCTTCATCTGGAACACCCCGATCCACATCTCCCCGCACAACAGCCGCATCCTCTACACCGGCGGCCAGGTCCTCCTCCGGTCCCTCGACCGCGGCGACCATTGGCAGGAGATCAGCCCCGACCTCAGCACGAACGACACGGCTAAGATCATGCCGTCCTCGGAAGGGGGGATCCCCGGCGGAATCCCCTTCTTCGCCATCTCGTCGATCTCGGAGTCCCCTCTCAAGCCGGGAACGATCTGGGTCGGGACGAGCGACGGGAAAGTCCAGCTCACCCGCGACGGAGGGGCGACCTGGACGGACCTGACGGCCGCCGTCGCCTCGGCCGGCGGAAGAGTGGACGCCTACGTCAGCCGCGTCCGGGCGTCCTCCCACCGGGAAGCAACGGCCTACGTGGCGAAGAACGGCTACCGGAACGACGACTTCCGCCCGTTCATCTACAAGACCGAGGATTTCGGGAAGACCTGGACCTCGCTCGCCGCCAACCTCCCGAACGAACCGGTCAACGTCGTTTGGGAAGACGCAAAGAATCCCCAACTGCTCTTCCTGGGCAACGACACCGGAGTCTTCGTCTCGATCGACTCGGGGAAGTCCTGGGCTAAGATGAATAACAACATCCCCAACGTCCCCGTCCACGACCTCCTCGTCCATCCCCGCGAAGCGGACCTCGTCATCGGCTCCTACGGGCGGGGAATCTTCGTCACGAACATCGCTCCCCTCCAAGAGATGACCGAGGCGATGCTCGCCGAGGACGTCCATCTTTTCTCCGTCAAGCCGACGGCCCAGCTCGTCGCCTGGTCTTTCGGGGCCAACGATTATCTCTTCGGAGACAAGCACATCATCACCCCGAACGAGCCGAACGGCGTCGCCATCCGCTATTACCTCAAATCGAAGGCCCCCGGCCCGGTCAAACTCACGGTGACGGAGCCTTCCGGGCTCGAACTCGTCTCCTTCGACGGCCCGACCGAGCCTGGAATCCACACTTGGATCTGGAATATGCGGCCGGCCGCGGCCCGGCGGCCGGGAGCGGGCCCGGGCGCCGGGGCGGGAGGAAGGCCTCGGGACGCCCTCGGCCAATGGGTTCCTCCGGGCGAATACGCCGTCGTCCTCGAAACCGGCGGAAAAAAGTGGACGGAGAAAGCCCGGATCACGAAGACGATCGGTTGGTCGATCGGGCCGTCTCCCCAGGTCATCCGCTGAAGGACGTCCGGGACCTCAGCCGGGTGGCGGTCATCGTCCAAGAAGAGACGGTCGTCAAGAACGGGCGCTGAGATCAGGCGATCCGTCTATCGGCCCGCGCTCGTTGTCGAGTCGAGAACCCGCAGGGGAACGGCCGTGCCCGGGCCGAAGTGATAACAGGCCCTCGTGGCGACGGTCGCCCCGGCGGCTTCCTTGGCGTTTTTAAACGCGCTCTTGGCCAATGTGACCTGGACGCCCGTCGGAAGGATGGCGATTTTGAGGATTTTCGCCGCCAGAATGACGGATCCGTCGCCCTTTCGGATCACCAGCCTCTGGGAAGTGAGCCGCGAGTCTTCTCGGACATATGACGGGGACGGGCTCCCCCCGCCGGCTTCGGCGCCGGCGGCCCTTTGCTGCAGCTCGATGTTCGTCTCGAAGGCGAGGCCGGTCAAGCCCGCGAGCCGGGCGTTCGCTAGGACGACGGGCTTGAAGAGCTCGGCGCTCATTGTTTTTTGGACGGTCACCGCGGCGACGTCGTCGGCCGTGTAGCGGCTGCCGGACGGATTCGAGGGATCGCAGCCCGTGATCCCCTCGACGCGGATCGTCACCCCGGTCGCGGGGTCGGAAAAGACATCGCCCGGCTGCCAGCAGCAGTCGGGAGAATCATAGCCGTCAAGTCCGTTGTTGACGGGACGCCATAACCCCGTCAGGTTTTTCGGCCCCCCGACCGCCGGGTCATGATAATACTTCTTGGAGATGACCTGTCCCGTATAATCGGCCCCTCTCGCTCCCGACCTTGTCGTGTCGATCCTGTAGATGAGAACGCCGGAATATTTTCCCCTCTCGTCCAGGGCGTTGACTCCGAGCCGTGTCCGGAACTCGGCGACATAGGCGGTCGTCAGGCCGGTCCGGACGACGATCATCTTGGTCCCGCCCGGGGTTTCGACCGGAGAGAGGACATGCGAGGTGGGAGATGGCGTGGCTTGGCTGACCACGTCCGCCTGGTCGTCCCGGATCCAGCGCAGCTTCCACTTGCACCAGGCCAGGAAATCCGTGGAATGGCCGGCGATGTTGCCCATCATGTCCCACCCGCCGCAGAAAAAGAATGAGCCGACCTTGACCTCGTTGATGACGGGAGCGTACGAATAGAGGTCCGGGAGGCCGAAGGTGTGCCCGGACTCGTGGACGGCCCACCGGTAGCCCCAGCGCCACAAATCGTTGCCGGCGGTGATGGCCGTGTCGATGTAATGGGGCTTTTTGTCCTTGTCGACATAGACGACCCGATTGGCGCTGGGCTCCTTGTCGCCCCTGGGCTTGCGGTGGATATAGGCCGGGCCGTTGCGCAGGCCCGAAGTCCCTCTGGCCGGCATGATCACGAGAAGGTCGTAGTCGTCGGCCTCGATTCCCCATTTGTCGTACGCCTTCTGGCAGGCTTCGGCGATGTAGGCATGCATCGGGACGGTCGTCCCACCCGACCGATATTCGGTCGCGTTCTTTTCCATCATGATCCAGCCGAGCTTCTGGTCGACCTGGGGGGAAGCCAGGCAAAAGCGGAACTGCCCGTAGGACGCCCGGGCAAACCATTCGGCGCAGCCTTGGAGAAACTCGAGGTAGGGCGCTTCGTCTTTATAGGGATCCTCCGCGTCGGCGGCCTTGCGGTCGGGGAACTCGACGAGGAGCATGAGCATGGTTTTCGACTTGTGGGCCGGGGTGAGGATGAGGCCGTTCCGCCAGTCGAGGGGCCGGCCTTTATCGTCCCGGTCGGGAGTGACGTCGGTGCAGTGATAGAGCCCCTTCTCCCCCGTGACGGGGTCGACGTAATGGAGGTCGGTCCGGATCGTGTTCCAGCCCTCGTCGAGCCCCGAGCTCGTCCCGATGATGTAGCCGTTCGCGGCCGGTTCTCCCCGCCTTTGGACCATGATGGGCTTGGAGGCCCGGAACGAGCCGAAGGCCTTCGTGGCGATGGTCGTCCCCTCCGAAATGATGCGGGCGAAAGGCTCGGCAGTCAGGCGGACCTTGAGGATCTTTCCCTCGACTTCGATTGCGGCGATCTGGGACGCCGGAACCGAGGAGCCGTCTGGCTTGGTGATGACAACCCGGCCGGCGTCGATGCCGGCGAGCGTCGCGTCGGCGCTCACGACGATCCGGGTCAGCCCTTCGAACCGGGCTTCGCTCAGCTTGACGGGAACGGCTGCCCGCGGCCCGAAGCCCGCCGTCGAGACCAGAACGAAAATCGACAGCCAAACGCCCGTTTTCCTCATACGTGCTCTCACCTTTGCTAAGCTATGGACGACGAATGCGCGATTCTGATATATCAGACATCATCATGGTTCAGCAAGTCAAGAGAGACGGAATCATTGGACGGAAAATTCCGGTATAATAGGCCTTTGAGGAGTCCAAATGATCGCTTTCGATTACACCGTCGAGACGCCGAAAAGCTTTGAAGAAGCCGTCGAGGCCGTTCTCGCCAAGACCAGGGAGAAAGGCTTCGGCGTCCTTCACGTCCACGACGTCCAGGCGACGCTGGCGGCCAAGGGATTCGCCCGCGGCCCGCTGAAAATCATCGAAATCTGCAATCCCAAGCACGCCTTCGACGTCCTCGAAAAGGACGTCACGATCTCCCTCATGCTCCCCTGCCCGGTCAGCGTCTATACGGTGGGCGGCAAGACGCGGATCAGCACCCTTCGGCCGAACGTCATCTCCCAATTCTATCCCCAGGCCGGTCTCGAGGAGACGGCGTCCGCGGTCGACCGGGCCATTCTCGCGATCGTCGACGAGTCGAAATAACCGGAGGGCCAATGAACACAAAAAAGGCCGCCCTCGCCGCGATGCTGGCTCTCGCCTTAGCCTCGGGCTGTCCGGCCGCGCCCCAGACCGCGGGCTTCGATGGGAAGCGCGCTTGGGCGGACGTCAAGTATCAAGTCGGCCTCGGGCCGAGGACGATCGGCAGCGAGGCCCACCGAAGGCTCGTCGACTGGCTCTTGGTCTCGCTGAAACAGGCGGGGTGGTCGGCGTCCGTGGAAGAATCCCCCCACGGCCAGGCGAAAATCCGGAACGTCGTCGGGAAGCGCGGGCGGGGAACTCCCTGGATCATCCTCGGAGCCCACTTCGACTCCCGCTTCATCGCCGACCATGATCCCGACCCGGCCAAAAGGAACCAGCCCGTCCCGGGGGCGAACGACGGGGCCTCGGGGGTGGCCGTCCTCCTCGAGCTAGCCCGGGTCCTTCCCAAGGACCTGGGAAAGCAGGTCTGGCTCGTCTTCCTCGACGCCGAGGACAACGGGGAGATCCCGGGATGGGACTGGATTCTCGGCTCCCGGGCCTTCACCGCCCGCCTCGAGGGCAAGCCCGACGCCGTCGTCATCGTCGACATGATCGGCGACGCCGACCTGAACATCATGAAGGAAGGATACTCCGACCCGGGATTGACCGACGAGATCTGGAAAACGGCCGCCCGGCTCGGCTTCCGCCAGTTCATCGACCGCCGCGGCTACGAGATGCTGGACGACCATCTCCCGTTCATTCAGAAGGGCATCCGGGCCATCGACATCATCGACTTCGATTTCCCCTACTGGCACACGACCGCCGACACCCCGGACAAAGTCTCGGCCGAGAGCCTCCGGGCCGTCGGGGAAACCCTCCGCGTCTGGCTCACCGGCCGCTGAAATCCCACCGGTTTTTTCGCTTGACAGGGTTTTTGTTTTGTGCATAATTATACGATTGTTATGAATAATTTTGCAGGAACGAGGAGGCGCGAGGCCCTCCGGACCCTTCTCCGGGAACACCCGGCCGGAAGCCAAACCGAGCTTCTCCGGGCCCTCCAGAAGCGGGGCTTCCGGGCCACCCAAGCGACGATCTCCCGAGACCTCCAGACGATGGGCGCAACCCGCGTCCGGACAGGCCCGGGAGAATTCCATTACCAGATCCTCGAAGCCCTCACCCCGGGCGCGGCTCTGTCGAAGGTCCGGACGATGTTCCGCGACTTCGTCGTCTCGGTCAAGGGGACGGGTCCCTTGATCCTGGTCAAGACGACTCCGGGCAACGCCTCGGGCGTGGCCAGCCTCATCGACCACATGGACAACCGCGCGATCCTCGGAACGGTCGCCGGAGACGACACGATCCTCGTCGTCGTCGACGGCGAAAAGAAGAGACCCGATGTCGAACGAGAATTCCTCGATCTCCTTTGAGCGGCCGTACGGGCGCGGCCGCCTCTTCCGCGGCCGCCCCCCGGCGCGCCGCTAATCCCCCCTCCCCTTCCCGTCCTCACGGAACGATCATTCCCGGAAAGGAGTCTTCCATGGAAAAAATCATCCTCGCCTATTCCGGCGGGCTGGACACGTCGGTCATCCTGAAATGGCTGGCCGAGAAGGGCGCCGCCGTCGTGGCCTACGTGGCCGACGTCGGGCAGAACGAAGACCTCGAAGCCGTCGCCCGCAAGGCCGAAGCGACGGGCGCGTCCAAGGTCTACGTCGAGGACCTCAAGGATGAGCTCGTCACCGACTACGTCTTCGCCGCGGTCAAGGCCAACGCCATCTATGAAGGCCGCTACCTCCTCGGAACGTCGCTCGCCCGCCCCCTGATCGCCAAGCGCCAGGTCGAGATCGCCCACAAGGAAGGCGCCCCTTTCGTCGCCCACGGCGCGACGGGCAAGGGAAACGACCAGGTCCGCTTCGAGCTGAGCTACTTCGCCCTCGACCCGGCGATCAAGGTCATCTCGCCCTGGAAGGACCCCGAATTCCTGGCGGCCTTTCAAGGCCGGAGCGACCTCCTGGCCTACGCCGCCGCCCGCGGGATCGACGTCAAGGCGTCCAAGGGCAAACCGTACAGCGAAGACGCCAACCTCATCCACATCAGCCACGAATCGGGAATCCTCGAAGACCCCGCCGCGGCCGCCGCCGAGGACGTCTATTCCTGGACGAAAAGCCCCCGCGACGCCCCCGACGCGGAAACGCCTCTCGAGATCCACTTCAAGGACGGCGTGCCGACCAGGGTCGTCGACCCGACGCGCGGAGTGACGAAAACCGCGCCGTACGAGCTCTTCGCCTATCTCAACGCCGTCGGAGCGGATAACGGCGTCGGGCGGGTCGACATGGTCGAGAACCGGTTCGTCGGCATCAAAAGCCGCGGCGTCTACGAGACGCCCGGCCTGACGATTCTCCGCGCGGCCCACCTGGACATCGAGGGGATCGCCATGGACCGCGAGGTCATGCGCCTCCGGGACATGTTGACCCCGAAATTCTCCGAACTCGTCTACAACGGCTTCTGGTTCTCGCCCGAGATGGACTTCCTCATGGCCGCGATCAACAAGAGCCAGGAGGTCATCGACGGCGTCGTCCGCCTGGCCCTCTACAAGGGCAACGTCCTCGTCACCGGCCGCGAGTCCCCGAGCTCGCTCTACGACCGGGAGCTTTCGAGCATGGACATCGAGGGCGGATTCGGCCAGCAGGATTCCCGCGGCTTCATCGCCGTGAACGCGATCCGGCTCAAGGCTCACAACGCCATCATGACCAAACGCGGAAAAAAGGTCACCGACTTCATGGGGAACGGCCGATGAGCCCCACGGTCTGGGAGTCGCGCTTCGCCGGCCGGGAGACGGTTTCCATTCTCGAGCGCTTCAACGCCTCGATCGCCGCCGACGCGTTCCTGCTCGGGGCGGAGCTCCGGGCCTCGTCGGCCTATGCCCGGGCCCTCTATTCGGCCGGCCTTCTGACCAAAAAAGAGCTGGCCTCGATCCTGGGCGGACTAGCCGCCGTCGAGGAACGCGGCCGGGACCCGGAGACCCTCGGACGTTTCGAGGACGTTCACTCGGCCGTCGAGCTCCTCCTCGTCGAGGAGATCGGCGAGGCCGGGAAAAAACTCCACACGGGACGCAGCCGGAACGAACAGGTTTCGACCGACGAGCGGCTGTTCCTCAAGGAAGAGATCCCGGCCCTTATCGGCGCGGCCGCGGCCGTCCAGAAATCCCTCCTGGACTTGGCGGAGCAAAATCCCGACGTCGTCATGCCGGGCTACACCCATCTCCAGCGGGGGCAGCCGATTCTCTTCGCCCATTACATCCTGTCGTTTTTCTGGGCGGTCGAAAGAGGAAAAGCCCGGCTCCGCGACGCCCTGGGGCGGGCCGATGTCCTTCCCCTCGGCTCGGGCGCCCTGGCCGGGTCGACCGTCCCGCTCGACCGCGAGGAACTCCGGAAGCTTCTCGGGTTCGCCGCGGTCAGCGAAAACTCGCTCGACGCCGTCGGGGACCGGAGCTTCGTTCTCGAGACGCTCTTCGCTCTGGCCCTCCTTCTCCTCGACCTCTCGCGCCTGGCCGAGGATTTCGTCCTGTTCGCGACCGAAGAGTTCGGCCTTCTCGACCTCGACCCCGCCCTCGCGACGTCGAGCAGCCTCATGCCTCAGAAAAAGAATCCCGACATTTTCGAATTGCTCCGGGCGGCGCCGGGGCGGTCGTTCGGGCATCTCTCCCAGTTGATGTTCGTCCTGAAAGGCCTCCCCTCGTCCTACAACAAGGACCTTCAAGAGGACAAGGGGCCGCTCAAAAAAGGGATCGAGGACGCCCGGTCAACGCTCGCTGCGGCCGCGGCCGCCCTGGAACGAGTCCGGCCGAATCCGGAGAGGACGAGAGCGGCCATCACCGCGAATATGTTCGCCACCGACCTCGCCGACTTTCTCACGGAAAAGGGAGTCGCTTTCCGCGACGCCCATGCCGCGGCGGCCAAAGCCGTCCGTACGGCCGAGAAAAAAGGCGTCGGTCTGGATTCGCTCGCCGGGGAGGCCTGGGCCGCGATCCATCCGCATTTCCTGGAAATTCCGCCGAATTTCTTTGACCCGCAGTCCTCGATCCGCCGCAAGAAAACGGCCGGTTCGACCCACCCCGACGAGGTTCAAGCCCAAATCGAGAAGGCCAGGGCGCTTCTGACCTAGGCTTGTCGCGGGCGGACCTTATTTCACCCGCCACTCGATGATCCCGCATTCCCTCCAGGTGATGTCCTTGGAGAGGAAAAGGGCGTCGGGCGGCCCGATGTCCCCGGCGCGGTAAGGGATTTTCCGGGGCTCGACCTCGAGGCGGACGGCCTTCGTCGTCACCGGAGCGAAGGCGACGGTATTGAACCGGTCTTTGGCGACTCCGTAGGGATCGCCCGCGGCTACGGGCTTCCATGACCCGCCGTCGAGAACGAGCACCCGCCACGACTCCGGCGGGCGGCAGAAGCGTCGGTCGTCGACCCAATAGACGGAAGTTGATGAGATCGTCGTCGGCCCCGAGAATTCCATTTCGACCCATGCTGGCGAACCTTCGGCCGGCCGCAGCCGGTAATAGCGATGAGATTCGTCCGCCGAGTTTAAGGGATCCCGCCCGTCATAAACGGCCGAGAGGTCGTCGCTCTGGTCATTGTACCCGGTCCACATTTTCCGGATCCCGCCTTGCGCCGTCACCCGGACGACCGGAGGGGGAGGGACGGGCAGGGTCCACGCTTCGGCCGCCCGTCGCGGAATCCAGACCGCCATCTCCTCCCTCCCTCTGTTCGCCCAGGCGAAATAGGGAATGGCGACGAGCTCGTGGGGGACGGTTTCGAGCGACGAGCCCTCGGCGGAGCGGCGGACGGCCAGAACCTTTCCCGTGACCGTCCGGACGCCTCCGAGCAAATTCGGCCGAAATCCACTCTCGAGCCCGGCTTCGTCCGGAACGACGATGTTCAGGGCGTGGCCGTCGTTGTCCGGTCCCTCGACGCAATAGACGAGCGGCCCGCATTGGAGGGCGACCCGTCCCTCGTCGTCCCTGACGCGGGGATCGGCCCGGATCCGCCTCACCGGCATCGGCAGGTCGACCTCGACGGTGTCGCCGGGGCGCCAGGTCCGGTCGATTTCGGCGAAGCCCTTTTCGACCTCAGCCTCGACCGTCCGGCCGTTCAGGGTGAGCTTCGGCGCGGATTTGAAGGCCTCCGGAGAGTCCATGAATTCGTAAAGGCGGCCGGCCCATAGGTCGTTTCCCGTCCAGCCCGGGATGCGGATCCGGAGGGCGAAGCGGGCCGGCCGGGCTGGCTCGACCAGAATGCGCGCGGCGCCGTCCCAGGGATAGCGCGTCTCTTGAGCGATCTTGACCGACGTCTTTCCGATTTCGACCGACGCCTCGCTCCCGATGAAGAGGTTGACGTAGAGGCCTTCGTCGTCCTGGGCGTAAATAAAGCTCCCCAGCTGGGCGATGAGCCGGACGACGTTCGGCGGACAGCAGGGGACGTTGATCCAGTCGAAACGCTCGTAATCGCCGTAGGACAGGAGAGGATTCTGGTAGAAGAAGCGGTCTCCCGATAATCCGACCCCGACCAAGAAACCGTTGTAAAGGACGCGTTCGAGAAGGTCCAAGTATTTCGCGTCCCGATGGAGAAGGAAAAGGCGATGATTCCAGACGACGCTCCCGTAGGCCGCGCACGTTTCGTTCCAGGCGCTCAGGTTGGGCAATTCGTAGGCCGCCCCGAACTGTTCGTGAAACCGGATCGACCCGATCCCCCCGGTCAGGTACGTTTTCCGCGAGACCGCGTCGGCCCATATCCGGTCGAGCGCCTGGAGGTACCGGACGTCTCCCGAAAGAGCGGCGATATCCGTCAGGGCGATATAGAGAAACATGGCCCGGACCGCGTGGCCAACGGCCTCGTCCTGCTCGATGACCGGCTTGTGATCCTGGGCGTACGTCCGGTCGAGGGCGTATTCCCCCCGGCGGGGATAGTCCTCGCGTCCCCGCTCGTCGAGAAAGAACCGCGCCAGGCGGAGATATCGGTCATCGCCGGTCGCCCGGAAAAGGCCGACGAGCCCGATCTTCTGGCCTTCGTGTCCCGAGATGTAGGTCTTCTTTCCCGGGCCGTAGGCGGAGGCCGCCTCGTCGGCGATTTTGACCGCCGCCTCGAGCATCCGGCGCTTGCCCGTCGCCTGGGCGTAGGCGACGGCCGCCTCGTAGAAATGGCCGGAAACCCGGACCGCTCTTTCGGGATCGGCGGCCCGGGGCTCTAGCGAAGCGACGAGTTTTTCGACCTCGGCGTCGACGTGGCCCTCGAGGGCCGGATCGGGACGCCTGGCCAGCATGTAGGCCGCCGCCTCGATGAGCTTGGGGCTGTCGAAATCGCCCGCCTCTTCGAATTTCTTGAAGCAATGCCAGATCGAGACTCGGCGGTTCACCTCCTGCCGGGGAGCCCAGAATCCGTCCTTGACGTCGACCTGGGCGAGGGGCACGGGACGGACGGCGTAATCGGCCCCGGCCGGAGCCGAGGTTTGGCAGCCGGCTCCGGCGATGAAGATGATGAATACGACGAGGAGAAGGGCGACCTCTCTGCACTTATTCATCTTGAAAATCTAGACCTTGATTTTCGTCCGGATCCAGGCCTTGGCCAGCTTGGCCGGCTTCAGCTTGCCCCTCCGCTTGGCCATCTCGACGTACGTCTGGCGGAAGGTCGCCGGGACTTCCCTCTGCTCCGCCTCCGGTTTCCGGACGAGGGTCAAGCTCCCGCTGGGGCAGGTCGTCACGCACAATCCGCAGCCGATGCAGCGGGCGGCGGCGAGCCGGATTCCGCCGTCGCCGTCCCGGGTCAGGGCTTCCATCGGACATCTCGTCAGGCAAACGCCGCAATCCTCGCAGGTCTCCGGGGCGAGCGCCGCCCGGAAGGGCGTGGAAACGAATCCGGCAGGGCGCGGATGGGCCTTGATCGCCCGCAGAACGCCGCAGCAGCACCCGCAGCACATGCAGATGTTGGCGATTTTTTTGGCGTTCGACGGCTGGAGGACGAGCCCGGTTTCGTCCGCTTTTTTAAGAAGGGCCAGCGCCTCGTCCCGGTCGATGACCCTTCCCATCCCGTTGGCCTCGTAGTATTCCACCGCCCGGCCCATGATGAGGCAAGACTCCTCGGGCTTGTCGCAGCCTTGGCCGACCATCCTCCGTTCCCGGCGGCAGATGCAGGGAGCGACGAGAAACCGGTCCTGGCCGCGGACCATCTCCTCGGCCTTCTCGTGGGCCAGGATCTCGTGCCGGACGGGGATCATCTCGTTGATGGGGATGACCCGAAGCTGCGGGGTGTCCTTCCACGGACCGGCCGTCATCAAGGTCGGCAAATATTCTTCCATGTCCCTGATGAGATCGGGATTGAGGCGATTGACCTGGTATTCCCAGATCCCGATGACGTATTGATTGGAGCTGTAGCGGCGGCTTCCGTCCTCGGCGACCAGGCGGTGGATCAATCCCTTGCCGGCCATCTCCTCCAATTTTCGCGCCGTTTCTTCGACGGTGAGGCGGGCCCGGGCGGCGACCGATTCCGGCATCTCGGGAAAAACCGAAAGGAGGAGGGCCATCTCCGCTTCGTCCTCCGAAAAAAGCCTCTTCAGGATCCGGAGCTCGACCCCGCTCTCGGTCGGCGGGAAGCCGGCCGGGAGGTCGTCCAGGTGCCTTGCCAAGCGCCGGTAAACGTCTTCTTTTTTCCGCAAGTGAGCCCTCCGCCTTTCCTCTACGTCGGCCCGCGTCACATCGGAGGTGCGGTCCGTTGCCCCGGACTCCGCTCCGCCCGCCGTTTCTTCCGGAGCTCGAGAACCGCGACCGCCAACACGGTCGCCATCCAGGCGATGTTCCAGAGAAGGAGGGTCGTCTTCGCGTCGGACAGAAAATCGCGGATCGCCGCCTCGGGAGAGGCGACCCAAGTGATGAAGACGGCCCCGGGATGGGACCTCAGGCCGTGGCGCGACTCGGCGTCCCTGGCGGCTTCCTGGTAGTCTTTCATCGTCACCGTTTCCGGATTGAGCCGCACGCCGGCCCGATGAGGAGTTTTCCATTCTTCCCGGCAGGAGGCGATATCGGAACACGATCCCCAGACGGCGACAGGATCGTCGGCCGTCCATCCTTCGGGGACGACCGGGGCGACGTAGTACCAGCGCGACTCGCGCCGTCGATTGACGTCCACGCGCGTCGAAAGATAACGGCCCTCGAGGTCGGTCCGCACGGTTCCTTCATTGAAGGTGAAGCCTCCCGCCGTTGAATGGGACGGAACATCCGCCAGGGTGATATCCTTGACGATCCCCCCGGCCTGGGCGGCGACGTAATTCCGGATAGACATGCCGACGAGGACGGCCCCGAAGCAGGCGTAGATTCCGGCGAAAAAGAGGACGCCCCGCCGTACCTTGAAGCTCCAGACGACCACGGCCAGTCCGATGAGGACGGCCAGGCCGATCCCCACGCCCCAGGGCAGGATGACGGCGACTCCCGAGGACGCGGCCGCGGCGATGTTGATCGCCAGAATTCCGAGGACGAAGGCCGTGAAGATGGACATGGTTCTCTTCCCGGGACGGATTATAGAGATGGCCCCGCCCGAAAGCAACGCCCCGCGCCTCAGCGCAGGGCGGACTCTAGGTTGAGGCGGCGGATCGCGGCCCGCCAGCGATTCCGGATCCGACCGGGAGTTTTCCGGTCGACGATAAAAATCCGCCGAGGCACGCCGCCTTCGGCGTACGCCGTCACGTCGTAAGCCGAGCGCGGCCGGAGGATCCGAAAATCCGAGGCGAAGGCGGAAGCATCGGCCAGAATCGCCCGGCGTTCGCGCGAAGTCAAACCGCGGATGAAGGCCGGCGAGGGTGCCTCGTCGGAGAGGATCGTTCCGCCGGGGACGGTTTTCGCGAATTCCGCGGCCGCTTCCGAGACGCCGGACGCCGCTCCTCCCTCGCCGGAACGAGGCCCAATGCCGAATTCCGGTCCAAAAAAGCCCCTGGCCGCCGCTTCGCGGAGAGCTGCCCCTCCGCCGGGCAGGAGGCCGGTGGACAGGCGCGTCTCGATCCGGCCGGCCCCCAAGGAAAAGAACCATTTCGGATCCATTTCGCCGCGTTCCGTTCCCCGTTCGAACCAAATGATCCGGCCCGGCCCGGCGACGGCGGCCGCTCCGCGGCCGTGGAGGCGGTCGGCGATGAGGACGGCCATTCTCCGGAGCCTCCACCGATCCGCCCTGTCTCCGTCCGGACGGGCGGCCTCCTCTCCGGTAACGGAGTCCCCCGCGACGACGAGCATCGAGACGGATGTCAAAGACGTCGAATAACGCGCCTCCGCCAGCCAATCGGACAAGGATAACGGCTCGCGAAGATCCCGGCGCCTGCCGTCCCGGAGGCCGAATCTCCACCGGGCGACCGCCGCGGCGGCCAAGGTCACCGCCGCGGCCGCGGCGAAGAGACCGGTCGTCCCGGCGATCATCGCCCCGGCGGCGGCGTGCCCGGCCAGGACGAGGATTCCGGACAGCCAGAGCGGGGCATAGAAGCCGCGGGCGAAGCCCCTCATTTGGGCCGCGGCCAGGATTCCCCGGCCGAGGAAAAACAGGAGAAAAGCCGCCTCGAACGTCCAAGGGCTGCGCCCGTAGTACGCCCGCGCCGCGATCGACGCCGGAATCCAGAAGAAGACCGCCGCCGGCAAGGCGAGGAGGGCGACCTGGCGCTCGAAGCGCTCGCCCAGCCGCCGTAAAACCGGCCGGTCCAATCGCTTGAGGTCGAAATAAAAAAGCTGGACCCATTCGAACCCGGCCCTGATGAGCGGACCGGCGGTCACAACGAGGGCCGCGGCTTGGCCTCCCCCCCGGCCGAGGCCGACCAAGGCCAACGGGAGAAAACCGTCGAGCCGGAGGGCCGCATAAGCCGCTCCGGCCGAAATCCATTCCCGCCCGCCCAAGCCGCGCGGCCGGCGAAGACGGAAAAGGGCGAGGCGCGTCCAGGGAGCCAAAGCGAGTCGGCGGTAAGCCCGCCGCGTGTAATGGACGAGGAGGGCGGCCGCGCAAAGAGACGAGACCGCCGAGGCCAAGGGCAAACTCCAAACATCGAGCCAAGGCCAGGCCGCCAGGAGAGTCGCGAAACTTATGATTTCGGTCATGACGATCGTCAGGGCGGGACGATAGACCCGGCGGAGAGCGTAGATCCCGGAGTGGAAGACGCGCGAGGGGAGATCCAGGGCCAAACGGAACAGGATGGCGAAAAGGAACAAATCGGCCGCCGAGATCCCGCCGCCCCAGGAACCGCGGACAAGCAGAAAAACCGCGCCCCCGGCCAGGACCGCGGCTCCGAGCTGGACGGCGGCGGAGATCCATCGCCCGATGAGATCGTCCAAACGCCTCCGGCGGACCGAAAAATCATCGCGGACGCCTTCCCGGAGGATTTCGAGAGAGCCCCACCAAAATCCGGCGGCCAGAGAAGCCGTTGCCTGAACGACCACGATGGCGATGAAGGCAGCCGACGAAAAAAATCGGAAGGCGAGATATATTTTCAGGGCATGGAGGAGGGCGGCCAGGAGCGTCCGCAGGGCGAAATAGCGCAGCCGATAGGCGGCGTAGGCGATGAAGCGGCCGCCGATCAAAGCGTCCTCGAGAAGCGGCGTCCGGGCGGATCGCTCCGCTTCTTTCCGGAGCCAGTCCCGGATTTCCCTCACGGCGTCCTTTCCGGCCAGGTGTTGCGGCCGTGGAAGACCGAATTGAGACCCCATTCCCGCCGGACGGTCCGGAAAGGGACGCGCCGAAAGCCCTTGACCCCCCGTTCCCCCGTGACCGCCCGGATGACGATCCTGGCCAGGAGATAATCGAGCTCGCGGAGCTGAGGGCGGCGGGTCACGACCCGGCGGAGGATGGACGCGGCCGGCTGTTGAAAAAGCTTCGTCTCGGCGTCCAGGGCCCGGTTGAGGACGGCGCAGACGGCCCGCCCCTTGGTCGCGACGTCCGCGTCCTTCAAGGCCAGGGCCGTGCGGCGGACCCGGGCGGAGAGGTCCCGGATGAGGGCCCGCGCTTTTTCTCGATCCAGAGAGGTCGTTCCATCGGCCCAGATGTCCAGGCCGAGAAAAGGGACGCTAGGCGATCCCCGGGCTTCGGTCCAAACGGAGGACGGGCGTCCGCCCCCGTTGAGAAAGAGGTCGCGGCTCTTCTCGAATTTCAGCTTGAGTCCGAGGCCGCGGACGACGCGCTCGATCGCCTCCGCGGCGCGCCGGGCCTCCTCGGCGTCGGGATGGGCGAAGAGGATGTCGTCGGAATAGCGGGCGTAAAAACCGCCGGGAATGCCGTCCAGACAATGGTCGAGATCGTGGAGGTAATAGTTAAAGAGAACGCAGGAAATCGGCTGTCCCGTCGGGACGCCGCGCAGCAGGGTCACGAGACGCCCCTGCTTGTCCCGGACGACGGGACGGACCACGGACTCGACGACCTCCCAATCCGCCGGGCGGCAGGGCCTTCCCCGGAACTTGAGACGCTCCCGGAGCATGGGCCAGAGGGGGGATCGGGCTCCGACGGGAATCGAATCGGTGTAGGCGTCGACGTCGCGGCGGAGGACATAGAGGCCTCGCTCGCGGGGATCGCCGCAGGACGTCCTGTGGCGGCGGACATAGGCGGCGAAGCGGCCGGCGGCGTGCCACCAGGAAACGCCCCGACGGTAGGAGTAAAGCTCCGGCGACAAGGTTGGCGTCGAAGCTTCCTCGATGATTTCGGCGACGACCCCGTGGAGGATGAGGTCGGTCATCCGGAAGGAAAAGACATCGCGCGGCTTTCCGTCGACCCGGATTTCCCGGATCCGTCCCGGCTCGAAGGCATAGGAGCCCGCGCCGACCGTCCGGGCCAGGAGACGGGCAAAGCGGCGGCGCCGGTCGAAGACCGCGGCCAGAGGGACTCCCTCCTGGCGCAAGTCGCCGCCCCGGCCGTCGATAAGCGTCCGGTCGAACAGCTGCTCGATCGCGCGCCGATAGCGGCGGTTTTCGCGAAGCGCGGCTTCGAGGTCGATTCCGGGAAAGGACGGATTCGGCCCGCCCGAGCCGTCCGGGGGCTCGACGTGTCGTCCGATCATTGGCTTTCCGGGCGAGGGGTCGGGTTGCACCCCGCAGGGGCGGCGGTCCCCCACCGACTCGCTGAGCACTGAGGACGCGGGCAAGACCGCGATCTCTGTCCGCGCCGTCCGCATCGCGGCCCAAGCCGCGAGAGCCGTCGAGCCCCCGGACCGGCTCGCTTCGCGCCGGATGATTCGGCTCGAGAAGGCCGGAGCTTATATATCCCAAGGGACGCGGCAAGTCAATGAGGTTTGACTCTGACCGTTATACACTTTTTGAAGGCCTTTCGAACTTGCGGAGCCAAGCGAAGTTGCGGAGTTGGGGAGGCGGGAGATGCTGGACGATGAATCGCCATGAGGGGGGACGCGAAAATTTATAGGAAGCGGCCATCAGCAAAGCCACGTTCAGGACGGACAGGCGGGGACCTTTGATCGGACAAGGGAGTCGGACATCCGGCCGTTCGTCGACAATCGCCTGACCCAAAGCCGTTTGAATCAGAATCGTCAAGCCGAGCAAAAGAAGGAAGCGGGCGAGAGCCGGAGGAGACGTCAGCTGAGTCCAAACGAGAGCGAAACCGAAGCGAGCCCCCTTGGTATCTCGGAACATCTCTTCGATGGCCATCCGGCGGTCATAGTAGGCGGCGAGCCGGCCCA
>Ga0208828_1000408_pt1 | contig 19388 bp, 16 predicted proteins | sample Kivu_160m_FD_185487 | JGI IMG/M metagenome (GOLD analysis project Ga0208828, IMG submission 185487) | Freshwater microbial communities from Lake Kivu, Western Province, Rwanda to study Microbial Dark Matter (Phase II) - Kivu_160m (SPAdes)... | ecosystem: Environmental > Aquatic > Freshwater >... | reverse complement strand
ATTAGTCCTATAATAATTAATATAATACCTGTAAGAGTTTTTGCATTATGCTCGAGAAAATGCAATTTGTTTCCCAGCGTGTCTATGCCTTTTCTGGCAATCAGAACAACCACTATCATACCGGCCATAGTTAGCGATAGATAAATAAGAGCAAGAGTTAAAATAGCATGTAATCCGATAGTACCTGCAGTAAAAAAATATGCTTCGATTTCTATGCAGGGAGAAAAAAACATTGCAGCAGTCAGTGAAAAAATTATTGCTCCTGTCGGACGTTTCGATATTTTTCTTAGTGCGTTTTCGTCAATGTGAGTGTGATTATGAATTTTCCTGAGTTTTCTGTCTTCGATTATGTTTAAAATTATGTAAACAATACCAATTGTTATTAAAATAGACGGTGCGATTATTGTACTGATTAGTTCCAAAGATTCACTGAGTTTCAGACCGATAATACCAATTAAAATTCCCAGAATTATTGTGCTCAAAGTGTGTGAAAAACCGGCTATAAGAGTGACTTTTACCATTGTAGATTTTTTCCAGTTTTCGGATTTGCCGAGCATTACTATTGGTACCCAGTGATTAGGTATGATTGAATGCAGCAGACTAAGAAAAATGCTTCCTATCAAAAAATTAAGAAAAATATTGTTAAGCTCTGATAACATTATCAAACAATTTAAAAAAAATAAATTAAGATTTATATATAAAATCATTTGACATAGTGAAAATGTAAGTACACGACGACAAATTTTAGCGGGTGAATTGACTCAACTAAAGTCAGGTCAAGCTTAATAGAAGTTACCCCGCCGGATTCTCGGCAGATTTAATATTTCTCCTATACTTGGTTTCTGCAAAACTAAATAAAGTCCTGAAAGCAAGCAGGAAGTCAGGTATATCGTTTAGACAAAGTCGGGACTCAATTGTCTTATCTTCTTGCCTTCAATATAAACGTTTTAGAATTGATTATTTGTTAATTATCGGATGGATTTTCAGGGAATGTGGAGATAATAGTAAAATCTCCTCCCATATCTTTTAGAATTTTGTGCCACAGATTGGAAGGATTATCCGTAAAAAGGTAATCCTGAGAGAAGTTATTTACAAACCATGCTTTTTCTTTTAATTCGTTGTTGAGCTGGTTAGGTCCCCAGCCGGAATAACCGAGGAAAAACAGGAAATCGTCCGGATTCAGGATTTTTGTTTCCGCCATTAATTTCAGATTTTCATAATTGCCGCCCCAGTAAACGCCGTCAACAATTTCGTATCCGCCTTCCAGCAGATTACCGGCTTTGTGTATGAAGTTTAGCAGGTTATTTTCAACCGGTCCTCCTATAAATACTCTGGCATCGAATTCGGGAAAATCCTCTACTACTTCATTTAATTTCAATTCTGATTCGCGGTTTAATATGAATCCGATAGAACCCTGTTCGTTATGTTCGGTCAGGAAAATTACCGTGTGATTGAAAATATCAGATAAGTGCGGTGCAGATATCAGTAAGTTTCCTTTTTCTGCATTTAATATTTGCTGGTCTTTTAAAGTCATATATTCAAATATAATGAAAATATTCTATTCTACAATAACAAAAATAATAACTAAAAAGTTGGATATGACAGATAGCCGCATCAGCCGTCTTTTAGTTTTCAGTAAACCGCAAATGAACAGATTTTTTGAATGGCAAACGAATCAGCATAATAAACAGATATTTAAAAATTTTCTTATTGGAGTAATAATTTGGAATTTTTTAAATGGTTTTTCCATTTATTATATTATTGAAAACAGCTATTTTTGTATATAAAAACATTGTGTTATTGGATTAAATTTTAATGATTTCTTTACCTCAGGAAGTTCAGCAGAGAATAAAAAATATCAAGTTAATCGTATCTGATGTTGACGGTACTTTAATAAGCAGTAAAAACGGTGTAGGTGAGCAAACCGTAGAGCTTGTTAAAAAGTTAAAACAGAAAGGGGTGCTTTTTACCTTTGCAACACAACGAGTGCATTCCTCAATTGTACCTTTTGCAGAAAAATTAGAGATAGAACTTCCGATAATAACAGTAAACGGTGCATTAATAAAAGATTTAAAAAATAATGTACTGCAAAAATCGGTAATATCGCCTAAAAAAGTATTGAAGGCAATATCTTTTTCAGACAGATTTTATGTGCGGACTGCTTTAGTGTACGATGATGAAATTGTATATACGGAAGATAATTCGGTATTAAAAGATTATATGTACAGGTTAGGAACAAATTACCGTCTTGTAGATAGTTACTATAATTATCTGGATAAAGTTGTTGAGATAATTATGCTCGGTAATGAGAGAAAAGTAGTAAAGTATATACAGAAAAAGATGAACTATCCGTTTAAATATTTTCTGAATGCGAAGTATTACAGGACGAGTTCGAGTTTAGGTATTTATAATCTGGAAATAAGATGTTCCGGAACTAACAAGAAAAGGGCATTGAGAAAACTGACAGGGCATTTAGGAATCAGAAGAAGTCAGGTTGCGACAATCGGGGATTGGTATAATGACAGGGATTTATTCGAATATGGAGGTTTTAATGTTGCATTACAAAATGCGGTACCGGAATTAAAAGCAATATCGGATTTAATAACCGAAAGGACAAATGAAGAAGACGGGGTAGCGGAATTTTTGAAGTATTTGTATGATTCTATATAACAAATAACAAATAGTAAAAAGTAAATAGTAGATAGCAAGGGGAAATTAAAATAGAAATAATATGAAGAAAATAGTAGAATGTGTACCGAACATTTCCGAGGGAAGGAATCAGGATATAATAAATGCATGTGCCGATGCCGTAAGGGCAGTGCCGGGTGCGACTCTGCTCGATGTTGACCCGGGCAAATCAACAAACCGTACTGTGTTTACGTTTGTAGGAGATACCGAAAGTGTCGTAGAAGCTGCTTTTCAATTTTCAAAGACGGCTTACAGTCTGATTGATATGACCGGGCATAAAGGAGAACATCCGAGGATGGGTGCGGTTGACGTTGTTCCGTTTGTGCCGGTGGCAAATGTTACAATTGAAGAATGCATTGAGTGTGCAAAGAAATTCGGTCAAAAAGTCGGCAAAGAATTGGGTGTACCGATATATTTATATGAAGAGGCATCTGTAAATCCCGCAAGAAAACAACTGAGACAAATAAGAGCCGGCGAATATGATGGGTTGAAAGATAAAATATACAAACCGGAATGGAAACCTGATTACGGACCGCAGGAATTTGTACCGAAATCGGGAGCAACTGTAACAGGTGTCAGATTTTTTCTGATAGCATATAATGTAAATATATTGGGTACAAAGGAACAGGCACACAGAATAGCATTAAATATAAGGGAACAGGGAAGAAATGATGATGAACCCGGAAGGTTAAAAGCCATTAAGGCGATAGGGTGGTACGTTGATGAATATAATATGGCTCAGGTATCGATTAATCTGGATAATTATAAAATAACCCCCCCTCATATTGTATTTGAAGAATGCATAAAAGATGCCAAAGAATTAAATCTGGCAGTATGCGGCAGTGAACTTGTAGGTCTGATTCCTTTGGAAGCAATGTTGATGGCTGCGGAATATTATATTAAGAAAGAAAATCTGTTTATACTCGACGAGAAACAAAAAATAAGGCTGGTAATTGAGAGATTAGGCTTATCTTCAATTTCGAAATTCATACCCGAAAAGAGAATAATAGAATATATGATTGAAGACAGTGGAAATGAACCGCTTGCAGATATGAGCGTAAGAAGTTTTGTTGAGTTAGTAGGTGCAAGAACATCAGCTCCGGGCGGCGGAAGTGTTTCTGCGCTGGCTGCATCGCTTGGCTCTGCACTGGGAACAATGATGGGTTGGATGAGTTACGGAAGCAGAAAATTCGAACATCTGGATGCAAAAATGAGAAAATTTATTGCTCCCTTGCATATAAATATGAAGAAAATGATTTCGATGATAGATGCCGATACGAATGCATTCAACGATTATATGCTGGCAATGAAACTTCCGAAGAAGACTAAGGATGAAATGAAATTAAGGGAAGAAAAAATGCAGGAAGGCTTGAAAAAAGCTGTGAATGTACCGATGGAAGTAATGCGAACCGGAGATGGATGCTGGGAGTTTATGTCGGAGATGGCAAAATACGGGAATATGTCTTCGAGAAGTGATCTGGAAGTCGGGGCGAAAATTCTTGAAACGGGAATTTGGGGAGCATATAGAAATGTACTGATTAATTTGCCTCAGATTAAGGATTATAAATTCAAGAATGAAGTAAAAAAGGAAGCAGAAGAAATTATTTTAAGGGCAGGTGCAGGATTGAAGAAAGTCGTAAAGATACTTGAGAAGAGAGTTTCAGACAGCAAATAATTTACAACGCAGAAAAAAAATAATTTAAGTAATTCAAATATGAAGAAGTATTATGAAAAAATTTTGAGGAATGCGGTTATTCCGCTCGCATTGTTAATACTTACAATTACTCTGATGACTTTCAACTCATGCGATAAACTGAGTGATATAATAACTCCGCAGGATATAGACATAACAAACGAGGGGAGTCTGATAAAGAACGTAAACGAGTTGTTGAATATTATGACGGCTTCAGCCTCGTATATAAATAAAGCAGCAAAGACAGGAAATATTTTATCTCCCGGTTGTCCGACGATAACAGTAATTCCGTCTTCTCAAACCATAACGGTAAGTTACGGCAATTCTCCTTGTATGGATTTATCCGATTCTTTGATGAGGAGCGGGAGTTATTCTATAAGCTATTATTTTAATTCATCAAAGGATTCACTTGCCGGAAGCATCAGTTTTTCCAATTACACGGTTTACCGCCGGAGTGGATTTTTCGGAGACACTAACTATGTAAAATTTACCGGCACGGATAAAATTAGTATGAAAAGGAATCCGGGGCAATTGAATTATCAGAGTGTTTTTACAATGAGCAATAATACAATTTCGAATTTTTCATCTCCGGCACAGATTAATATGAATTTGAACATAATAGCGGATTTTGGAGACAGCGTTATTTTCAACGATGATATATATGACATAGCGGGTTACGGAACGGTATCGGGCGGAAACGATATATACGGTTATAATATAGATAACGCAAATCATTTAATCTTATATAACAGCTGCCGTTATCATTTTCCCGAGCAGGGAAGGGTAACATTGATATTAAGCGGCAATGACTTCGGAGTCGATTTTTATCCGAACGGCGGAGTATGTGATGCGGTGGTTATGATAAGTAAGTATGGATTTTCCAAGGTTGTGGATTTGTTGAGTGTTGATTACTGATTAAGGAATTACGAAGAATTCATTGTCGTCAATTCTGTGGTGTCTGAGTACTCCTATACGTACAAGATTTACAAGTGTTCTGCCTGCTCTTCGTTCGGAAATATTGGCAAGTTTTTTGAATTCTTTAACCGTGATTTTTTCGTTTTCAGAAAGATATTTAAGAAGAATTTTTTCTGCATTACCAAAACTGAATTTTACAGAGTGAGCATTTTCATTCGAGTGTTTCAGGAGATTAACTGTTTCTTTGGAAGCGATGACGGATTTGTCGTTGAACCGAATATAAACTCTGTTTTCCGATTCATCATTTGAGTTGATTAATTTGTGAGGTTTTGATTTACTCTTTTCTATTTTTACTACAACAACATCCTTATTTTTTATGCATATAATTTCATATGTATAATTGACTGCCGGCAGACAGTAATGCCTGGCGGCAGTGTCTATAAGTTCAAGTTCTTCTTTTTCACTGTTAATTCCTACCACGGAACGATCGTCGTCTACTCCGAAAATCATGTATCCGCCGTCTGAATTGGCGAACGCAATGAGTTCCTTGGCTATTTTTTCGGGAGTGGAAAATTTGCGCTTGAATTCGATGTTTTTTCCTTCTCCGTCTTCGATAAGTTTGTAGAGTTCAAGTAGATACATATCAGCAGTAATCGGAAAGAAATTTTGTCAGAAAAATTTATTTTTGACTGTCGAGATAATTTTGCAGAAGTATTTCAGCGGAAATTAAATCAACCAGGTTTTTGTCTCTTCTCTTTGATTTTTTCAAACCGGAATTTCTAATATGATATTCCGCAAGTTTACTCGTTAGTCTTTCATCGAGAAGAATAATTTCGATAAGCTTATTCTGGGATACAAGAAAATTTCTAAATGCGTTTGCGAAGTTAATTACATCATCCGTAACGTGTGTTTTGGAAAAATTTAATTTTACGGGTAGTCCTATTATTATTTTCGAAATATTTTCTTCTTCGATAATTTTCAACAGTACGGCAAGAGTATTAATGTTATTTTCTATTACGCATCTGCCAAAAGCGAATTTTTTTAACTCATCGCTAACAGCCACTCCGATTCTACTCAAGCCGTAATCTATAGCCAGATATTTTGTATTATCAGTCAGTTATTTCTTTTAGGAAATTTTTTAAAATTTTTCCCGGTTTAAAATGCATTTTTCTTCTGCCGGGTACGTATACAAATTCACCGGTCTTTAGATTTCTTGCTTTCGGTTTTGGTTTGGTTTTTTTTACTTCGAATACTCCGAAATCCCTGATTTCCACTCTTAGTATCGGATCAGCTGTCATTATTAACTCGCGTAAAGATTCAAAAAAAGTATCAACGATAAGCTTTTTTGTGATTTTCTTGTCAGCAAGTTTTTTTTCCATCGATTTCTCTACGTCTTTTCGCGTCAAAGTTCTGATTCTCTGCTTCTTAACGGATGTTTGAATTTTTGCCATGTTTTTTTTCTCCTAATGTTTTTATAAATCTTTTAAAATATAAATATGTCGAAATTAAAATTGTTACTGTCGCAATATAAACTGAATAACTGATTAAACTATTAAAAAGTTCATTATTTATAACTGCAAAAAATATTATTGCGGCAATCAGTAAAGCAGTAATTTTTCCGGGGTAGTTGGACATCAGAACAACTCCTGTTTTTCTCTTTAAATATAAGCCGAATGCAAGAATCAATATATCCCTCAGAATAATAACAAGGATAAACCAGAAAGGGATAATATACTGTTTTTTTAGAAAAACAGTTATTGTCAGAGCGAATATTGCAAACTTGTCGGCTACAGGGTCAATTATTTTTCCGAGTTCACTTATCTGTTCTAATTTTCTTGCTAAAAAACCGTCCAGAATATCTGTTAACCAGATTATGAAAATTAAGATAATAATATAAGTGTTTAAAATATCATTATAATAAATAATTAAATACACAGCAGGGAATACAAGCAATATCCTGAGTAGCGATATTATATTCGGTATTAAAAATAATTCTTTAAGCATATATAAAATACTCATAATGCCGACTTATGTTATGATTATAAAACAAAGTCAGCAATAAATAAATAACATAGAAATAGTAATTTAAAAAATTACAAAAAAGTTCACCTTAAAGACTTTTTTTTGGGTGTTCGGAAGAAAAACAGAATAATTCCCGATAATATATACAGGGAACAAATCCAGAATACTGCTTTTCCCATGGTAATGACGGAAACAACAACTGCAATTAATATTAAAATAAAAAATGGTTTATGTTTTAAAACTGATGATTTTGTAAGAGGAGGAAAAGTTGGATAAGTAAATTTACTTACCATTAACAACGGCAGTAAAGTACCAAGCAGTATAATCAGGATTTTACTTGAATATTCATTGAAAATTTTATTGTGGTAATGCATCAGGTAAACGCATACAGTAATGGCTGCTACAGGAGTCGGTATACCGGAAAATTTTTCCTTATCGTATCCGACAAGTTGTACATTAAATCGAGCCAGTCTTAGTGCAGCAAATACCATAATTAACGAAGCAAGTGCGATTCCGAATTCATTCATATTATGGAAAAATACCTTATATAGAAGGAATGAAGGAGCGGCTCCGAAAGAAATTACATCAGATAGAGAATCCAGTTCAACTCCGAAATCGCTTGAAGTCTTTAATAATCTGGCAATCATACCGTCAGCCATATCAAATACGGCTGCATATATGATGAATAGAATCGCCTGTTCCATTTCCGGTCCTGCAGGGTTATTTTCAGGTATTCTCGATGCATATACAATAGACATAAAACCGCAGAAAGCATTCAGAATTGTAAAAAGGCTCGGTATAAATTTTCTTGTCAGATTCATAGTCTTAATTAAGTACTGCTATTACGGATTCACCTGCTTTGACTTTTTGATTCTGTTTAATTTTAATTTCTGCATTTGAGCTAAAAATAATATCCAGTCGCGATCCGAATTTTATCATACCGAATCTGCTTCCGGCAAATACTTTATCGTCTTCAAACAGCTTACATACTATTCTTCTTGCGATGAAACCGGCAATTTGTTTGAAAAGGATTTTTTTACCGTTATCGTTATGAATTCCGATTTCGGTCCTTTCGTTGTCTTCCGAAGATTTTTCTCTAAAAGCCATAGAAAACTTTCCTTTAATGTATTTAACGTATTTAATTGTTCCTGTAAACGGAATTCTGTTAACATGTACATTAAGAGGAGACATAAAAATACTTACAATGGTCAGATTTTCTTCGGATTTAAAGAAATCGTAATTCGAGTTTTTAAAATTATTAATTATTATTACTTTGCCGTCGGCAGGTGAGAGGATGTAATTACTATTAAAGTTCGCCGGTAAAGTTCTTTCCGGGTCTCTGAAAAAGAAAAGTGTAAATACAGACATCAGAAAAAAAACAGAAGCGACAAAAACTATAAAAACCACAGAACCCGAAAGTAGTGAAAGCGCAATTATAATAGCTGACGCAACCAGAACCCTGACGACAACATCTTTACCGAATTCAGTTATTTTCAGCACTATTTGAATTATGAAATTTAAGATTCAGTTTTTTGCTGTTCGATATCTTTTTCAGTCGTATTTTCCTGAGCCTGCGGTTTTTCGAAAGATGTAACGGGCGGCTGATTTACAGGAGGTAAATCTTCTCCTATTATATCTTCAATCCTGAAATCTATTTGTTCGCCTTCAAAAGACCTTGTTTTTTCGAGTATTTCTTTAGTTGAGAATTTTTTCGGAAGCTTGAATTTTGTTATATATGCTTCGATTTCTTTTTGTTCTTTGTCCTTGAGGTATTCGATTACTGATAATACTATTTTCTTGTTTGTTTTATCGAATTCTATAACCTCAACACTCAACTCGTCATTTTTTTTGAATATTTCACTGAAGTTTCTTACAGGATATGAAGCAAGTTGTGAAGCGGGTATAAATGAATCAACATTGTCAGGCAGCTCCACGATTATTCCCTTTTCAATCGGTTTTATTACTTTTGCGGTTGATTCCACACCCGGCTGATATTTTGATTCGAGTTTATCCCACGGATTATCGAACAGCTGTTTATGTCCCAGAGAAATTCTTTGGTTTTCAATATCAATTCCGAGTATAACAACGTCTATGTTATTTCCTATTTTAACGAATTCGCCTACATCCAGAATTTTTTTCGTCCAGGATATGTCCGAAATATGCACAAGCCCGTCAACTCCGTCTTCCAGCTCTACAAATATTCCGAAGTTAGTAATGTTGATGACTTTTCCTTTTTGCTTGGTGCCGACAGGGAATTTTTCGAGCAGACTCTGCCAGGGATTAGGTGTTAATTGTTTCATGCCAAGCGAAAGTTTTCTGTTTTCCACGTCTATATTCAGAATTTGTGCTTCTACAACCTGTCCCATTGCAACCATTTGATTCGGATTAGTTATATGTTGAGTCCATGACATTTCGCTTATATGAATCAGTCCCTCAATACCCTTTTCGATTTCTATGAATGCTCCGTACTCGGTAAGGGATACAACTTTGCCGGAGACTTTGGCGCCTACTATATATTTTTCTTTTATATTTTCCCATGGATGTTCCAGTAATTGTTTCAATCCGAGATATACTCGTTGTTTTTCCTCGTCAAATTCTATAACCTGTACGTCTATAACCTGGTCAAGTTTAACAACGTCGCTCGGATGATTTATTCTTCCCCATGACAGGTCTGTAATATGTATCAGTCCGTCAAGTCCGCCGAGGTCGACAAATACTCCGAAATCTGTTATCGCTTTGACGGTAGCCGAAAGTATCATGCCCTTTTTGATTGATTTAAGCAGGTCTTCACGCTGTCCGGCCATCGATTCTTCAATCAGAATTTTATGTGAAACAATAATATTTTCGATCTGGTTGTTAATTTTCAGAATTTTAAAATCCATGGTTTTACCTACGAATTCGTCATAATCTCTTATCGGTTTTGTATCGATTTGCGAACCCGGCAGAAAAGCCGTTAATCCGCTTAAATCAACAACAAATCCGCCTTTTATTCTGCGGAGGCATTTACCTTTGATTATTAAACCTTTCTCATATACATCGACGATTCTGTCCCACATTTTTATGGAATCTGCTTTTTTCTTTGAAAGAACCAGCTGTCCTTCTTTATCTTCGATTCTTTCCAGATATACTTCAACTTCGCTCCCGACAAGCAGTTCATCGGGATTCGGAAATTCATTTATGGAAACTCTACCGTCTGATTTCGAGCCGATGTCAATAAGGACATCTTCACCGTGTATTGCCACAATTTTTCCTTTTACAAGTTCATTTTCTTTAATTACATTAAAAGTCTTTTCGTAAAGTTTCAGCATTGTCTGAAATTCAATATCGTCATATTCCGATTCGTTAATTTTTTTTACGAGAATTTTTTCGCTTTCAGCAGGTGTTGTTGTTTCTTTTGTCTTTGTTTTTACCGATACAGAAGCACTGCTCACTTCGGGTTTTTCAATCTTCTCTGTATTTTCGCTCATTTAAATTTTCCTTTTTCCCTTATATCAGGGTGTATATAAATTAAATTATTAAATTCCTTTAACGCAGCTGCCCTTATCGATTAATGCCTGAAAGCAGTCTTGCAAAAGGTGTTAATTAAGTATTATTTGTTGTTTGCATTAATGTATCTGTATAAATAATCTACCTGTTCTTCCGCTATCATATTGGTTGTGTCGATTATTTCTGTGTATTCCGGAACTGATGAAGCGGTTTTATCATTGGAATTTTCAAGCCCATCCCTTCTTTGTAATTCATTTAAGATTTTATCCAAAGGTATCTTTATACCGGAATCGAAGAAATCCTGCTGTCTTCTTGCGGCTCTTGTTTTAATATCACAATCAAAATAGAATCTAAATTTGGCTTCGGGAAAAATTACCGAACCTGCATCTTTACCTTCAACGACAGCGTCTTTATCTTTTATAAGTTTCCTGATATAAACATTTACTGCTTCCCTTATTTTCTGTATTTTGCTGAAACTATGAACTTTATTGGTTATTTCCAGAGTTCTGATATCTCCTGTAATGTTTTTCCCGTTCAGTAATACGTCTTCTCCTGCAAAATTTACTCTAATATTATTCAGAAGTTCAAATAATTTTTTGTGTTCCGATAATCTTATTCCTTTTTTTAGAGCGAGGTAAGTTAGAATTCTGTAAATTGTACCGCTGTCAACATATTCAAATTTTAGTTTTTCAGCCAGAATCCTTGCTGCTGTGCTCTTTCCGGAGCCGGTCGGACCGTCAATTGTAATTATTATATGATTATCGTTCGGAATACTATACATAAAAAATTAAAAGGTATAATCCTTTCAATTTAAATTAAAATATAAACATATAATATTTCAAAAATAAATTGCAATTTCAAGATAAAATATGGTATATTTTTCCTTAAAATTATTTATTTTTTTAAAAAAATAACTAAAAAGACTGTATTTTGTTGTTTTTTTACAAGCAGTGAATGATAATTGAATTGATTTTCGGGGCTTTTTAGGTTAATTTTGCGTATATGCCGGTTATTGTGGTAATATATTTCCCAAGCAATCACTTAAATACACATAAAAACAGGGGTAATATAATTTACAATATAACAAATTTTTTAATTAACACCAGCCTAAATTCAGGTTTGTCAGAAATCAATTAGAATTAAATTATGAAACTTTCTCAATTTGATATAACTTTTCCTAAGAATTTGATAGGAAAAGCTCCGAAAACTCCAAGAGATTCCTGTAAATTAATGGTAGTAGACAGGGAAAAACATTCTTTGCAAACAAGAAAATTCAGGAATGTTATAGATTATATGGAGCCGGGAGATTGCCTAGTATTAAACGATTCAAAAGTATTTCCTGCCAAATTATACGGCACCAAAGAAAAAACCAAAGCAAAAATTGAAGTTTTTTTGTTAAGACATTTATCGGTAGAAGAAAATATCTGGGATGTTGTAGTTGATCCTGCAAGAAAAGTACGGATAGGCAACCGTATTTTTTTCACAAAGAATTTATACTGCGAAATAATAGATAATACTACATCCAGAGGCAGAATTGTAAGGTTCAATATAAAAAATGATTTCAAGAAGATAATAGATAAACTCGGAAAGATGCCGTTACCTTTTTACATAAACAGACAGTCTACAGAGAGGGACAGAAAAAATTATCAGACGGTATTTGCAAAGAAAACAGGTTCAGTGGCAGCTCCCGCTGCAGGTCTGCATTTTACTAAAGAATTGTTGCAGAAAATTGAGAAGAAAGGCGTAAAAATTGTTTATTTAACGCTTCATATTGGATTAGGTATTTTCAGACTTGTTGAAGTAGAAGATTTATCAAAACACAGAATGGATTCGGAGAACTACAGTATCCCCGAACATACGGCTGATGTAATTAATCAGACAATAAAGAAGAAAAATAAAGTTATAGCCGTAGGCACTTCGGTAGTAAGAGCACTCGAATCAAGCGTAATATCAAAGAGATTGGTCAGGCCCACCAGCGGGTGGACGGATAAATTTATACATCCGCCTCAATCCGTAAACGTAGTGGATAAACTGATAACAAATTTACATATGCCGAGAAGTCCGTTATTAATGCTTGTGTGTTCGTTTGCTGACAGAGATATAATTGTGAAGGCATATAAGAAAGCAACAAAAGAAAAATATAAGTTTTTTGCTTACGGAGATTCGATGATAATAATATAATCATTTCATTGAATCATAAGTTCTTTTATTCATAAATTCATTAATCACCTGAATTGATTTTCATCCGGAAAAATTTTCAGGATACAGATAAATAAATACAATAATGATTTATCATGTAATATTACCCGCCTCAGGACTGGGAAAGCGTTTCCGCTCAAGACTTCCGAAGCAATTTCATAAAATTGATAACAGGGAAATTATTGCATTCTCACTGATAAAGTTTAATTCGATAAGAGAAGTGGGGACAATAGTAATACCCACTTTCAGGAAATACTTTTCGAGGATTGAAAAAATATTGAAAGAAGTTAAAATTAGAAAAAATGTTATACTCGTCGAAGGGGGTGTGTCGAGAAAAGATTCGGTTTATAACGGACTGAACCGGTTAAACGCCGAAAACAACGATTTCGTATTTGTGCATGATGCAGTCAGACCATTCATAACGGTTAATAAAATTAATGAAATGATGAAATATTCTAAGAGATATAATTCGGTAATACTTGCACTTCCTGTAAGAGACACTTTAAAGATGATTACAAGGAGTGGGGTAATCGACGGAACAATTGACAGAAGAAACTTGTGGATGGCACAGACACCTCAGCTTTTCAGATACAGGATACTCAAAGACTCTTTTGAAAAAGCCAAACGGGAAAACTTTTTTGCTACTGATGAATCCCAGATTGTGGAACATGCTGGATATAAAGTAAAGGTAATTGAAGGAGAAGTAAAAAACATAAAAATTACAACAAAGGAAGATTTAATTTTCGGAAATAATTTAATGGTAACTTAGAAAATGAATCCGGTAGTAATATCAACGTGGAAGCACGGTATCAATGCAAACAAGGAAGCTTACAGAATTTTATCAGCGGGCGGAAATTCGCTTGATGCAGTCGAAGCGGGAGTAAAAGTGGCAGAGGATGACCCTTCGGTACTTAGTGTCGGCTACGGAGGCTTGCCCGATGCGGAAGGCAGAGTAACATTGGATGCGGCAATAATGGACTGGAAAGCGAGAATCGGCGCAGTAATCTCGGTTGAAAATATAAGAAATCCGATTTCACTGGCAAGATTAGTGCTGGAAAACACCGAACATACAATACTCGCAGGAAACGGAGCAAAGGAATTTGCTCTTAAAAACGGTTTTAAAACCGAGTGTCTGCTTACGGAATATTCACTGAAAAGATATTCCGAATGGTTAAAATCAGGTTACGGGAAATCTCAGGAACTTCATACCGGAGAAAATTCGGGTTACCCGGGAAAAACATCCGGACATGATACAATCGGAATGATAGCAATAGACAATGACGGTAATTTATCTGCAGCAGTGACTACAAGCGGCGTAGCCTGGAAATTACCGGGCAGGGTAGGGGATTCTCCCGTTATAGGTTCGGGTTTATACGTTGACAGTGAAGCGGGAGCAGCGGCATCTACAGGCAGGGGTGAAGAATGTATAAGGGCATGCGGAAGTTTTCTGATCGTTGAATTGATGAGAAACGGATTGAGTCCTTCGGAAGCATGCAGAATAGCATGCGAAAGAGTTTATAAACTGAATTATTTATCCAGCAAAAACAGAGACCATTTATTTCAGGTAGGTTTTATTGCAATGAATATTAAAGGTGAGTATGGAGCTTACAGCGTCAGAGACGGTTTTCAGTATGCTTTATATAAAGACGGAAAAAATATTTTATTCGACAGTGAACATTTTTTGAACGAAAAATACATTATAGAAGATTTATAATTATATAATGGTAAAATATACGATAATAAAAAACGGATTATTATTGACACTCGACGAAAAATCAAGGTGCGGATATTTTACTTTGGTCATTCATAACGATAAAATTTGCGAAGTTGATTTTGATAACAGATTGAATAACGACGAAATTATTGCCGACACGTACCCGGGTGCGGAACTGATAGATGCCGGAGGAAAACTTCTTGTCCCTGCGTTTTTGAATCTGAATGTAAATTCATCTTACTCTTTATGCAAATTTTATACCGGCAAACTGGATTATTCAAACATAAGCGAAGATGTATCTTTAAAATTAATAGAAAAGTATTTCATTCAGGAAAATAATAAACAGGATTTACTGTGGCTTCTGAAACTGAATTATTTCAGAGCATTGCTGAACGGAGAACTGATTCTGAACGAAACATCGAATTTCATAAACAAGGATTTTTTCTACAACAATAAAGAAATATCTTCTTTAGGAAAACAAATTGTTTTTTTTACATCTTATAACAACTCACTGACTAATTTATTCATCGACAATAGAAAATTCCATTTTCTCGGATTCAAGGAAGAAGAACTGATTAATAATTATTCCCTGAATTCAATAAAGAAATATTATTCAAAAGGAATTAACAAGATATTTCTGGAAATATTACAGACTCCCAACAGTGCAAACTCGGCAAAAAATGTTTTTGGAAAAAGCATTATAAGAGTTCTGAATGAAAACGGCATCTTGATACCCGAATCGCTGATATCCAATCCTGTATATTTGACGAAAAGGGACATTGAAATATTAATTAATAAAAATGTGAACATATTGTTTTGTCCTTCTGATTTGATGAATTTATCCGGAAAAGAATACAACTATAATGATTATCTCAGGGGAGGAGTCAATATTTCATTTGGGACAGGAATTACAGGCAACAGTTTATTCGATGAAATGAAGTTATTTGCATCTGCAATTCATAAAAAGGCTGTATCTTATGAATCGGTAATTAGAATGGCATGCATTAATCCGGCAAGGATTTTGGGCGTCTCGAATTTATACGGAAGCATTCAGAAAAACAAAAGTGCAAATATTTTGTTCTTCAACATAAATGATATGCGCAACTGGATTGATATACCCGAACTTCATTCGGAGAATGTTTCAGGGTATATTATAAACAAATTGACAACGAAAGATATTACTGATGTAATGCTAAAGGGAGAATATGTTGTTTATGACGGAGAACCGCTGGATTCTGACTTTACTCTGTACAAAGAAACATTTGAGAAATTAAGGGAAATATGCATAGAAACGGGTAATTACAGAGGTTTGAAAGAAAAGCAGTTAATGGACAAAAGAGTAAGGGAAATTTCAAGAACGGAACCAAAGAAAAAACAGGAAACTAAGTTAGGCGGCGTTGCATACGCAGAGACGAAATATTTTGACGAAGGGCAGGGTGACTTCAGAGTAATTGGAATAAAGACTGAAGAAGTATTTACGGACAGATTATATACCGAAACACCTCAAGAGAAACTCGAAGATACTATAACGGAAATCAGCGACATAAACGGCGGAATAGATTTATTTGGTCCGCAAGTCGTAGAAGAAATACCTGAATATGAAGAAGATAGAGGCAGAATTCCAAGAAGAAAAAAAACAGCCGATATTAAAGAAAAACTTAAAGAAAAGAAACCTGAGGAAATAATTTACAAAAAGCAAAAGATGAGATTCGGTTTCAGCGAGGATGAATCATCAATTCCAGCCGATTAGTTAACACATCAATTTGTATTTTAAAATAAATTCCTAATTTTAATATAACTATCAAACATATAGTTTGGAAAAATATGTTTAACATAGCTTTACATGATGTTGTAATTTTTTTTAAAAATTAGAATTCAGGCAGCAAAATAATACATCATAAAAATGAAATTCAAATTAATTGTTTTATAAATTTAGAAATATTATATTACATAATAATATTTTCAAATTAAAAAATATAGAATCATGAACAAAACAAAAATTAAATTATTTCTGACGTTATCAATCCTGTTTTGTTTGTCTCTCTCATTCTTTTCTTTTGTCGATAAATCGGAATATCAGAGAGTAAGAGATATAATCAAAAGAGGTAACGATTTAATGTATCAGGTCGGAATGATAAACATTAAATTTAAAAATGATGTGTCATTCACTAAGAGCGGTTTTGGTATTTTAAGGTTGGATAATATGTTAAAGAACTATAAATTAACGGATATTATACAACCGCATCCGTTAAATAAAGATGTAAGCAGGAGGATGATAGGGGACGAGGAGCTGGCAAGAGTATTCAGAGTGTTATACGATTCGGATGCAGATCCTTTCGATGTCGCAGAATCAATTTTAAATGAAAATAAAGATATACTCGATTGGGCAGAACCGAGTTTTGTATATAAACCTGATTATATACCGAATGACCCCAGTATTTCGCAGCAATGGCATATCAGTAAAATAGCAAGTTATCAGGCATGGGATTTATCAAGAGGCGATACAAATATAATAATCGGAATAGTAGATAGCGGTACCGACTATGAACATTCCGATCTGAACGCAAATTACAAATGGAACTGGGCAGACCCGATTGACGGGATAGACAATGACGGAAACGGATATATAGATGATTTCATGGGTTGGGATTTCGGAGATAATGACAACAATCCTGACTGCGGAATTCAGGCAAATGACCACGGCTCGCATGTCTCCGGATGTGCTGCACAGGTTGCAGATAACGGAGTACACGGTGCCGGAATCGGATTCAAGTGTAAATTCAGAGTTACTAAACACAGTGACCAGTACGGTAACGGATTGTATTATACAGATGCGGGAGTGGTTTATCAGTATCAGAACGGAGCAAAAGTGATTAACTGCAGTTACGGAAGCAGTACTTATAATTCCTATTCACAAATGGTTATGAATAACGCCTGGGCAAATGGAGTAGTCATTTGTGCCTCGTCGGGTAATCAGTATTTAAACACACCGAGATATCCCGCATCTTATGATAATGTAGTATCGGTTGCGGCAACAAATTCAAGCGATATAAAGGCAGATTTTTCCAACTGGCATACTACTGTTGACGTATGTGCTCCCGGACAGAATATCTTAAGTACTGTCTGGAAAAACGGTTACGGCTCATGGGACGGAACATCAATGTCTGCACCGATAACATCCGGAACAGTCGCATTGATAAGGTCAATGTACCCGTCCTGGACTCCGCAGCAGGTCGTTGACCGCCTTAAACTCGGAGTCGACAGTATTTATAATCTTAATCCTTCATATATCGGAATGCTCGGTACAGGCAGAATAAATGCATTTAAATGTTTGGCTGATAAACCGATAGTTAAAATTGTTTCCTATCAGCACACTGATTCTATTTACGGCAACAACGATAAAATATACGATGTTGACGAAGTTATTCCGATTGCAATTTCATTCAAGAACACCCATTTTGCAGGTACGGATGCTTCGGTCAGATTGACAACATCGAGTCCGTATATTACATTCGTTCAGGATTCCGTTTATATCGGAAACATTTCTGCATACGGAACGTTTGCCACAACATACGCAAACACATTTAAAGTAAAAGCAAATTCGAGTTGTCCGTTCGATGCAGCGATAACATTTAACATAGGATATTCGAATACGGTGTATCCCGACAATTCCGCAGGCTCATTTACAATAACCTTCAGACAGGGATTTGCGACACACAACATAAACAACTTGAAACTCAGTCTTACGAAAGACGGAGCGGTAGGAAAGAAAACCCAGGCATACGGCAACGGTTTATTCATTGGAAGCGGAACGGTGAATAATATATACGAAGGCGGATTAATGATAGGATTAAACAATACACAGGTATCGGATGTCTGCAGAAGGGGACAGTCACCTGCGAACGTCTCGGATACGGATTTTGTAGCTTCATTATGTTATCATTTAAATACACCCGGAACACTTTCCGGACAAGATGGATTCGGTATATTTAATGACGACGGAGCCGGAGCAAGCAAAATCGGAGTAGAAGTTAACTCTTTCAGTTATGCTTACAATACAACAGGAGACGAGAATTATATACTTTTAAAATTCAGAATCAAGAACAATACAAGTTCAAATTTAAATAATCTGTACGCAGGAATATATATATGGTATGCACCGAACGGTAATTTTATATCTAACAACATAACGAGATACAATTCAACCAATCGCGTTGCATATACATATAACACAACAGTTTCAAACAACTACCTCGGATTGGCATTAATGACGAACCAGACTGCCAATTTCAGAATTTTTAATTCCACGGAAGTACTGACAGGATTCACTACACAGGAAAAATGGGATGGATTAAGCGGAGGAATATATAATGACTCTCTCGGACCCGGAGGTAATCCGTTTGTGCTTGCTTTCGGACCGTTCAACCTTACTCCCAATCAGGCAGAAAGCATAGGTTTTGCCGTAATTTCTGCGACCGATGCCGGTGATTTGTTTACAAAGACAAATACAGCAAGAACTAAATATCAGACAGTTGGAGTTACGAATATTTCCGAAAACGTTCCCTCTGTTTATACATTATCCCAGAATTATCCGAATCCGTTTAATCCGGCAACAACGATAAAGTTCGGAATACCTAAAAATGATTTCGTAAATATCAGAGTCTATGATAT
>Ga0208828_1000407_pt1 | contig 19391 bp, 21 predicted proteins | sample Kivu_160m_FD_185487 | JGI IMG/M metagenome (GOLD analysis project Ga0208828, IMG submission 185487) | Freshwater microbial communities from Lake Kivu, Western Province, Rwanda to study Microbial Dark Matter (Phase II) - Kivu_160m (SPAdes)... | ecosystem: Environmental > Aquatic > Freshwater >... | reverse complement strand
ACCTTGGGAACTTCCATTCGCTTGGCGATCTCAAACGTCACTGCCGTGCCGAGGTAGTCCTGCTCGTCAGGGCGAAGTATCACGACTAGAGCATCACTCATGGCGATCGAGAGAAGCGTATCCTCTTCGATGCCTGGGTGAGTATCTATGAACAACATGTCAAGTCCGAGGGTCTTGGCAAGATCTGTTACGGCTGTGCTGAGCTTCTGAACGTCAAAGCCTTCTTTCAGCATCCCGATGATTGCTTGCGCGTTGAGCCTTGACGGAATGAGGTTGATGGCCTTTGGTGGGAGAGAGAGCTTGTCACTCACGTCGCAGATCGGATCACTGATCGCGCATTCACCCTTGAGGTAATCATTCAGGCAGTATTTCATCGGTGAGTTTCCAAGACCGAATAGGACATGGATGCCGGGGGACTGGATGTCCGTGTCAACTACCCCCACACGTGCTCCGGTGCTCGCGCAGCAGTAGGCCAAGTTCGCGGTCAGATTGGATTTGCCTGTTCCGCCTCTGAAAGAATGAATTGCGACTACCGATCCCATTTCCGTGTCTCAATCCGAGCCTAGTGTCTGGGAAACAACGTAAAACCCTTTGCAGTGTGGGCGAATCCCCCGCCGGCTCGATGCGGAATGGTGCTACTGCGGCTGGGCTGCCTGAGCGGTCCGGAGGCGTTTCATGGTCGAGATCTGAGTTATCAAGCCTTGGAAGAACTCCGTGCCCATGACCTTCTCAGCCTCTCTTTTGACGCTGTCCTCGTCGATGACTATCTCGAGTTTCTGTACGGTGTCTTCGAGGTCGGATGAGTATTTCTTGAGCCTGCCAATCTCAAGTTCCCGGATTCTTATCTCCTTCTGCATGAGTTCCTGCTGAAGCCTGTCCCGGTGGAGTGCTGTGTTTCTCTCATTGACCACGTTGTCAACGATGAACGCGAAGACCGCCATACCTAAGGAGTTGCCAAGTGCCATGGGGAGATAGACGAGTTCCACAACTTCAAGGGCCGCATTGAACGGTTGAGCGATCGCGAGCGTCAGACCCATGTGAAGTGTCTCAATCAGGAACGCGAACACCGTCGCCCACAAAGCGCCAATCAGTCTCTTCTTCCAAACCCAGACCACTCCACCAAGCGCTCCCGAGAGCACAGTCGCAAGTGAGCATGGAACCGCAGTGAACCCGCCCATGTAGTACCTGTAGACGCCGCCGACCACGCCCGTGGCCAGGCCAACCACTGGCCCTCCCAGAAGCCCCGCAATCATCGGTCCAAGGTCTCTCAAGTTCGCTAACGCCCCAAGGATTTCTACACCGCTATAATTGCCGAAAACCGAAAGTGCACCGAAGATTACCACCATGAGCGTGCCACTTTTCGTGCTGATTCTTCGGTTACAGACTTCGAAGAACCAGTTCGTTCTCGTGACCAAGTAGGCGACTACTGCGATAACCGCCATCAACTTGGCTAGCTGAATCGCCGTCTCGACGATAGTTGCCATTGTCGACTCAGACCCTCGTCATGCACAAGTACAGTTGTCTCGATTCAAACCATGGATAAATGTAACTGCCCTCGCTTGCGCCGGCGTCTCAATGCATCTGAGTCAAGGTACCCGTCAGCTTGGACGCGATCGGATGGGCGAATCATTGGGTGGATTAGCACAATGGTGAGGTCCGACCGTAATGTAAATGAGAGGAAACTGCACAGTGCCATCGCCAGCATAGCGGGAAGTGCGGAGCCCACAGAGTCATGACCCACAAACCAGCGGAAGGCAACTATTCCGACGATGAGATCGAGCAGATACTCGGAATGGAAACGCCAGAAGTCAAGTTCGCTCTGAGAGAGATACGAAAGGCCCTCAAAGAGGATCCACTCTTGGTTGCGGGGCTGATCTTCGCATTCGGGGTCCTTGTCGGCGTGAGCCTCAGCCGAGGCCATAGAAGTTAGCGCCGCAGCGTGCCTCCGACCTAGCCGCTACGTTCTTATCCACAGAAGCCAAACGCACTGCCTGGCGTGTAGCTTGACGAAGGACAAGGAATCCGAGGAAGCGAAAGCAGTCGAGGAGGATTTCAAGGTTCTCAAGAGAGATCTCGACATAGGGCTGGCAGAGGTCCGTGACCAAGTGAAGGATCTGCAGCAGAAAGCCGCGAAGACAGTCGTCGAGCGGCCAATGTTGGCGCTGGGGGTTGCCTTCGTGGTCGGAATGGCCTTCGGTATTGCTCTCTCAGGGTCCAGAGATTAGGGGAAACCGATGCCCGAAGATGAGAAACCGTCCATCGCGGAAGTGCTGATACAGGCAGTCGCCAGACGCGCTCTTGGCTTTCTCAACCGATATGTTGAGCGAGCTGTGAGACGGGCAATCCGCATGGCCGGCATCTATGTGGTGGGCTTGGTTATCGCACTTGTTGGCGTACTCTTTCTTGCGACAGGGATCGCGAAGTGGCTCGAGACGATGTTTCAAAGTTGGCAGGCTTGGGCCATAGTAGGCATCGTGCTGCTCCTCTGGGGAGGCACGGTGCTGGCAACAGCGTCGTTTTTCGCGTCGAAGAATTAGGCGCTGAAGAGCTTCCTTCCGAGCGTCTGACTGGCTGGAAGGGCATTTCCTCTTTTCGGACTCTTTTTATTTGCATGGTTGCCTCTGATCGGCACGCTGGGGTCGTGGGCTAGACGCCACTTCATGGTGGCGGGCTCACCTGGTCTACGCTTCGCGGCTTGGGAGGTTCAGTCGAACCCGGGAGCCCGCGAGGTCGTGGGTTCAAATCCCACCGACCCCACCATGCCCTCTTGGCTATCTGCGGATGTTTTGCGGACTTTCAACCCAGTTTCCGCTTCGGATTTCGCTGGTACAAGACGTGAAATGTCACCTAACCGGCCCCACCATCACTTTGCCCAGCATCTTGAGGGTGGAAAACGGGAAGTTGCGCCTACCGCTCGGTTTGTTCTTGGCCTTTGTTCTGGCTTCCGGGCCCAATGTTGGGGTTTTCGTCAAATTACTTTCCGGGCAGTGTCTGTGCACGCCCCCCATCAACGAGAAAGGCAGCGCGCGTATCAGGCTTGTATCTTGAGAGTAGCCATCCACGTGGGCGGATCCACGTATGGCTATCGTGACGATCACCGTCCTTCAAGCCCTCAAGTACATGATGAAGTAGAAGGTGTTGACTGGAGCAGTGTCGCTCGAAAAGCGTGACTGCAGACACGCAGGATCGTTCCCGAAAAGGACCACGGTAGCTATATCAACGCAGACTATGCGTGACGTTTCCATATCTTCCTCGAACGTGCCCCTCCTCTAGGACGGCAACTCGAAGAAAACGAGTGAATTGGATCTTCAGTTGTGGCAAGACGGAGCATGTTAAAGAGACTGAACACCGATGCAATGGATGCAAGGGATCGATCCTCGCTTGCCTCGTAGTCTCAAACCCGATGAGAAAGTGAGAACTTGTGTCGGAATGACAGACGTAGTCACCCGCATATGCGCCGATGGAGTTAGGAAGAGCCATCCTAGCATCTCGGAGAGAGAACTGATATCGGTATTGAGACGCCGTTTCTCGTTCGGACGGGCTAGGCGGCCCGATGAGGAATAGGCGCTGGATACTTTCGAAGCTTTCGTGAGAAGGGTAGTAGGAGCCCTCAATCGAAGCGGATTGCGATATGCGCTGACAGGGGGCATAGCGGCAAGCTACTACGGCCGTCCTCGGACCACCTTGGATGTTGACGTGCTCGTCGTGGCAAAAGAATCAGAACTTGTGGGACTGGCCAAGTCGCTAACCGACGAGGATATCGAAGCAGGAACAAGAGAACTCTCACATGCTTGGAGGTCGAGATACCGCATCGCGACGGTGCTCGATAGCAAGAGTCCGCATAGACTGGACATAATATTCACGGACCAAGGCTTGGAGAGAAAACCAGGATCTGTTCTTGGGGAGCGCACGTACTATCAAACTGCAGAATCACTCATACTCTCGAAGCTCAGAATGATCAAGGCGACGCTTCAGCCGGAAAGAGCCACGACTGATAGACAAGACATCAAAGCCATCTTGGAAGCAACCCATGTGAACCTCGTATCGCTCCGTAGGAGGGCACGCGCCCAAAGTACAGTGGAACTTCTGGACGAGCTGACCCGCGACTGAATGCCCTGAAATGGGTCAATTCGCGATTTCAGTGTACGGTCCCGTCGCTCTGATTCGAACTCTTTTCACTAGGATATCGCTTTCTGATCTGCAGCGGGGTCATGGGCTAGACGTGGCCATGCGATCGTGGCGATGGGCTCATCTGGCCTACACTTCGGGGCCTGGGAGGTTCCCTGCAAACCGGGAGCCCGCGAGGTCGTGGGCTCAAATCCCGCCGACCCCGCCACCTCATTCTCCTAGAATGAGAGACTCAGGTCAGTGCGTGGCTTCACACGCAAAGCTGGTTAGTCTCTCAAGCCCGCTGGATTTCACAAGGAACGTGTCCTCGCACTTCAGCGCTCCCACGTTGGGGATGGCGAGGGGCGTGTGTACCGCAGCGAGCACCATGTTCTCTTTAACAACCTGTCTCCTGTGTGGTATGACTATTGTCGTGATCGGGTCCTCTTCCACAAGTAGGCCGACACCATGTGCGAAGCCTTGCACATAGTTGTCCTCGTAGCCGTTCTTCTTCAAGATCTGTTCGATCTCGGATTCCACCGAGTTCAGAACCACGCCGGGCTTGAGGCGGTCTTCGACCATGCCGTAGACTTGCTCAACTACTTCGAGGGCTTTTCGCTTCTCGTCCGAAGTTCCTTCCATCATATGCGTTCGAGTCTCGTTGCTGTAGTAGTCTCTGAAGTCACCAGCGACAGTCATGGTGACAGCATCACCGCTCCCAACTCTGCTGTCCGCTCTAGGCTCTGCATGCTTTCTTGGATAGCTGCCGGTGTTGACGTAGACGTGAGGGAACTCTGACCCCTTCTTCATCATAGCATACGTGGCTTCGGCTGCAATGTCAAGCTCGCTAGCTCCGACGTCGATAGCGCTAGCCGCCGCCTCCATGCCTGCGTCAGTTATCTGCGAAGCCTGCCTGATCCGTTCTATCTCAACCGGCTCCTTGATCATTCGCAGTTCCATTATGGGGCTGTGAACGTCAACGATTTCCAGTTTAGGGTTGAGATTCCTGAACATATGGTAGAAGAGTTCGTACGCGTCCCTCTCGACGCTAACATCGAACCCCACCTTTCTGTATCCATTCTCTCGCATCGCGCCGGTCACGCTTCTGATGAGTTCGTCAATCCCCCCGTACGGCACAACGTTCTTCACGCAGGACTTGCGAACGAAGGGCTCGACTTCATGTTTGAAGATGAAAGCTAGCGGGTCGCCCTCGGCAGGAATAAGCAGCCCTGGCCTGAGCCATTTCACGCCCGCAAAATACGTGAATGACGAGAGCGTTCGAATCATCGACGCATCGATATCTTTTGCCTTCATCAATACCTGAAAGCGTCTGATCCTCTCTAATGTCATAGCATCATGCCCCCCAGCACGGTCTTGGATTCTCTGGCGCGGATCCACTCCAGCCGATCTCTCTCGCTATCATATCACGATTCCGCTCACGGGTGTTGCGCGCTCCCGCAATGGTGTTGGCCGAGTGCTGAGTCGAACTCCTGCGCGTAGTGCCGGACAAGCTCCACAGTAACCTGCGGCACCCATGCGCGCCTGCTCTCAAGAAAAGAGAGAATGCTGGAGCCCTTTGCCGCGAAGAAGAACCTCACATGGTCTCAATGGTGGACCGGGCTATTTCCATCCTAGCGTAGAAGCCCGCACCCGAGAGCTGCGTGGATGTCTCGGGGGCGAGTCGGGTTCACAAGATATGACCCACGATACCAGGAGGATGCCCGGTGAGTCGACCCTTCGCAACCAAAGATAGCCTTCTCAGCCTGATGAGCGACGGAAAGCCGAGGAGCACTAGAGAGGTTACTGAGCGGCTTGGGGTCACAACCAGAGCTGCCGAGTCTGCCTGCTGTCGGCACTGGAAAGCAGGACTGCTGCTAAGATCCGAGAAGCCGCTACACGAGGCAAACAGGGTCTTTGCTGGAAGAGCAGGTACATCATACAATACGCGTTCCTTCTACCTCTTCGTTCTCGGGAATGGAGGCGAAGAGACAGTCGCCGAAGAGATTCGGTTCCTTTCGCATTCGAACACGCCAAGAATCGTGAGACCAAACAAGGCTCAGCTTGTCCTCAACTTTCTGAGAGACAACGGTGACATAGCTTTCTACACAACCGAGATTGCCGCGAGGCTGAAGGAGAGCGGCGTCACGATTCGCGATGTAGGAGTCAACTTGCGAAGATAGGAGAAGAGAGGCCAGGTCTACTTTCGAGGCTACAGAAACGCAGAGCAGGAGACATCCTTTGCAGCAGGCTACATTGTAACCTATGTTGACCCAAACAAATCGCGTGAGGCGGCAATCGCTGAAGCCACTGAACGGACTGAGCTATTGCTTGAGGGCGGCTCTCATGCGAATCCATTGGCAGACAGAATTCGCATGGTTCGCGATGAGCTCCTGAAAGCGAAGGAGCTGAAGGAGATCGTGAGCCTATCCTTCCTGAAGCAGAAGCTACACTGCAACGAAGATCAGATGCGAACAGCTCTAGATAGAGCGCTTCAGCTCTACAAAGATGAGATCAGGGAAACGAGGGTCTTCAACTTCCCTTACTACTATCACGTGGGACTGAGTGACGAGGATCTGAAAGTTGCGATAGAAGACAAGAAAGACTACATTAGAAGAGTCAAAGGAAGACACAACCGGATAGGGCACAACTGGGAAGCCTGCGTGGAGTTCTTCGTTGACAAGCTGACAAAGGGAGCAGAATTCTGAGAACAAACCCACCGGTCAAGAATGGATAGACGTCGGATCACGCTCAAGCTCCTTAGACCGACTGGCGAAAGAAAGCTGTTTGCCGAAGTTGACAGAGTCTGGACAATACAACCCAGCCCCATCAGCCAACCTGTCACATACGTGCTGGAATGCAAGTGGGGCCTAGTCAGAAAAGAAAGCCTAGAGGGCTTCCTCAACGTGTTGAAGTGGAGCATGGATTTCGGATTTGATTCGCAGAACGGGAGGATGATCAAACAAGGCGTGATAGGGATATTTGCAGGTACCGCATTCAACCCCAAAGACAAAGTCAAAGTGGGCAGCGAGGTTTTGTCCGTTGCTCAGTACGCCGCAAGGATGAGCATTCAACTCCTGAAAGCATCAGACCTGAACGAGATACTCCACAAACGAGGAGTCCACAAGTCTGTTACCGTCCAAAAGATCTGCACAAGAGCACGGAACGAGGTAGAAGTCAGAGAAACACTGAGCAAGATTTGGAACGAACCTAACGATGCACAAGAGTTGACTGATCAGCTGGTTGCGAAGAATGCAAGTGTGTTTGACTTCGAGCGTCAGCTAGAAACAGCTTGGAGACAAGAATAACGGTGTCAGGAAGATCGCACAGCCGCCCAGACTGCTCATAACCCAGCCTGAGAGCATCACGAGACGTGGCGCGACCACACGCCTCAGCCGTCCCTGAAATTACCCTTTCTCTTGAATTGTCGCGCGCTCTGCCCTGATCTTTTCCAGAAGAAAAGATGCCGGTTCGTCGCCAATGTCTTGCGGGACCAGTCTTCCACGAAAAGCTCTGGCCAGAATGGACTCCCCAAGATTGTCCGCGCAATGTTGAGCGACCTCGGTGGCTGTCTGTATCTGTTCTGCCCGTTCGAGCTGCTCTCTGACTTTCTCGATAATCCGCTTCATCTCTTCGAACGGTGCCAGAGGAACAGGTATCGACTTTAGAGCAGGTATACTAATGTTGTACTGTCCAGCGGTAGTCCTTGCTTCCTTTTCAATTCTTCTGCGCCCCGTGGGCGAAGCTAGAAACAAACTAAGGTAGTGGGGCATGAATTCGGAGATCACCGGTCTCAAACGAATTAAGTAGGAGGCGAAAACGAACGCACGACTTAGATTGCCGACGACAGCAGATTTGCCTACGAGGCCCAGGCTTCCATTAGTCCGGCAAACCAGCAAATCGCCTGCTTGAACCTCAAGACGCCCGATTTCCTCGTTCCCGAACTGCGAATATCTCAAATCCTTCAGATCGAGAATTCCTTTGATGATGTTTGGAATGCGTAATACAGGAATCCCTATCGCTTTCGTCGTGCATCTCTGAGAAGTTCCATAACGAGAGTCGCTGAGTAGAGCATCTAGGTTTGTCCATATCCATCCCCTTGGCAGTGCCGGCACTTGAATCGTATCTGGAAGTGATGGTTCGGGGTACTCGTGCTTTCCCGTATCTTTCCCTGCCGCTCTGAGGCTCTCTGCCCACCTCCTTCTACGTTCTTGTCCAATTCTTTCGATGAACTGCTCCGCCGGCTCATCATGTGGGTCAGATACTGCAAGCCCGCCGCAGAATGCTTTTGCTAGGATTGACTTGCGCAATGGTTTCAAGATGCCTTGAACATGAGCGAGACTATCTCTCGCAACGAGATTTCTCGGGAGGACCTCTTCAATTCTCGATACCATGCGCCTTTGCTCAGTTACAGGACAAACAGGTATGTTCGCATCTCGAACAAACTCAGCTGGCACACGTTGCTGTCCAACAGTTCCGGTCATGTTTGCCTTAGCAAGGCGACGAAACGATTTCTGTCTAATGTAGTAGGAAATGTACTCGGGCGCAATGCCGCCCAACGGTCGTAGGACGTGAAGCTCTGTCGTCCCACACCCGATGCCGTTGACCAAGTTACGTGCGATTGCTATCTTTCCATTCTCCATGCAAGGGGTTATCTTCGCGAAAAGCACGTCGCCTTCTACAAAGCGAGTGTAGCCCCTACGCACTTCGCGGAATTTCCTGACTTCAGGTCTTGCTATAGTGCCAGTGATCTCATCGATCGCAGACATCGGGACAAAACTTACCTGATCTTCATCAGAGATGGAGAAGCGCCCATGACCTGGATTGACCAAGCAGATGTCTGAAAGGCTAGCCCAAACCCAACCTTCCGGTAGCGGCCATGGTCGGCCGCTCACTTGAGCCGCACCTCTTTTCTGCGAGACAGAGAGAATGCAATCTCATTGAGAATATCCATCGCCTTTCGAGTTTCCTTTGCCGCTTCTCCTATCAGCTCCTCTGGCTCAGCAAGCTGTTCGGCGATCTCGTTCGGATTGCGCGCCTTCATGTCGTAATTCCGCTTGATTGCATTCACGTCAATCCACCAGCTCCGTTTACTAATTCGTCCGGGGCTTTCACAAGGAAGCGACAGCCGATCAAAGAAGTCTGTGAAATCTGAATCAGTGAGTGGGTTCCTCTTGGTCACATGACGATCTGAGAGATCATAGTACCAGATCCGTTGCGTAGACCTACCACGAGTGAAGAACATGAGGTTCGTTTTCCCAGCGGCACCAGCGTTTGCGAACACGTTAGCGGGAAGGCTCAAGATGCACCATACGTCACATTCGTTGAGCAACTTCGTCTTTGTTTGCCTGTAGGAAACGGTCTTTGTGTGGAAAAGTACTCCCTCGTCAATGACCATTCCACAGGTTCCGCCGTCTTCGAGCACGTCAATGATATGTTGAAGGAAGAGGATTTGTGTCTTGCCCGACTTGTACGAGAATTGGGCTTGTGCGGTCTTGCCCTCCTTCGCTCCAAATGGTGGATTGGTGAAGACGTAGTCAAATCGATTCGGCGCTCCTTCAAATAGTCCGTCATATGTTGCCACTCCAGTCAGAGTGTTGCCGTGCCAAATCCTAGGCATGTCTATGTCGTGGAGGACCATATTCGCTAAACAGATCGGAATTGCTATGCTCGCATCCTCGCGACCCCAGAAGGTTGTCGTCTGCAGTTCCTCAATCTGGGTGCCGGTTGGATTCTGTTCCATCATGTGCTTGAATGCTTCAATGAGAAAACCACCTGTCCCGCAACATGGATCGTAGACTACACCACCCAGTTGAGGGTTGACGGCCCGGATGACAACCCGAATGATTTCTCTGGGCGTGAAGAACTGCCCGCCATCATTCTTCTTCTCACCCATTCGTGGCAATAGGCCCTCGAAGGCCTGTGAAATCGGGAACATATGTCGTTCGTCGATCTTCGCATTGCAAATGCGGTCAACCTCATCTAGGGCATCCAGAAGGTTTGCTTCGCTTTCTACTAGAGTCCGCTCTCGATAAGCGAAGATTCTGCCTATGACCTTCTGACGTGACGTTGCCCCAGGATCTTCGCTCAGCCGTCTTAGGTGAGGAAAGAGTCTACGGTTCACCCAGGTGCGAAATGGATTGGAGCGATCAGTCTCTTCGAACGTATTCTGTTCCTCAGCCGTGAAGTACTTGTCAAAGAACCCATTTTCACGATAGCCTTTCCGGACAATTCCATCAACCTTCGCCCAATCGCCCCAGCGGTAGGGTGAACAAAGTGATTGGACAAACGGCAAATTGAGCGTCGAAGTACGTATGCTCTTCTCCCTCTCTATTTGATCCAAAACACAAAGAAACATCATCCAAGTAACTTCTGGCACATATTGCAGGGCGCCTTTGCACTTGTCACTTCGCAGTGTATCGCAAACACCCTTCCACAGCACTCGGTCAAGAGCAGCTTGACTATCTATTGCGTAATTCGCTTGCTCACTGTTCTTGTTCATGCTGCGAACAACCTCGCTTTCGTTTCGAGGATGATTTGTTTTGCATCATAGGATGCCAGTGCGTCGAGACCACCTGCTACTTTCACATCATCTGAGTCCCAAAGATACGGCGTTTCAAGTTCGTCAATTCCTCCGCGTGCAAACTGAGCTGTGATTGCATTGAGAACAGCAGCCATGGCGGGCGAAAGAGAAGATAGCCAGCGACGCTGATCATGTGCGAACGATGCAACTCGCTCGGCTCGACTCTTCGCGACGAGTCCATAAGTCAGTTCTGCGAGAACGTCGAACAGATCACAATCAGATTCGTCGTTGAGTTCTCGCACCAATCGCGCTGCTCTCTCACCACCGGGCAAGCAGTCCAGCAGCAAGCGGCGTTCAATCGGGTCAATCCATCGTTTCCTGAGATCAGTGACGCTAGGTGCGACCTCCTGCAATCTCTCTGCAATCATGCGCTTGTACTCGTCCTCGGGCATGGGCAGGTCATTCACAAGGACCGAACGCCCTTCGCCTATCATTTCAATTTCAAAACCCTCGGTCACACGAACTGTTGGCTTGCGCGGATGAGCCGGCTCGGCCTCCAGTGAAATAACTGAAAGCCTCTCGCGCGACTCAAATGGCTCTCCGAACAAGCGCGTGGAATTCGTGTAGTCGTAGATTCGAAACATCATCTTGCTTCCACGGGGTTCTCCCGTTCGAGTCCCTCGCCCGACGCGTTGATAGAACGCAATTGGTGACTCAAGATACTGGAAGAAGATTATGTTTTCGAGATTGGGTAAGTCAACGCCAGTCGAGAGCAGATCAACCGTTGTTGCGATATAGTGCGAGTTCCGCGAGCCACGAAAATCAGGGATTAGCTGAGATGCGGGAGGTCTCAGATTAGGATTACCTGTACATTGAAATGCGTAGTAGTCACGCGGTTTGTTTCCGCTCGAAAGACACCATCGCTCATACTCATTGTTCATCTGCATCTGAACACGCGTTGCATGAATGTCGCTTGCACAGAAGATTATGGTCTTCTGATGCGGGGTTCCAGTTTCGAGTAGAAACGCAAAAAGGTCCTCGCACATTGCCTCCAGGCGATCATCAAGCAGCAGCTTTTCTTCAAACTTCTTCGCAGAGTATTCCTCTTCGATTTCTCCTGGGTTCACGATCCTGCCTGTATAGGCATCCCTGCCCGATCGTTTCACGATGTCATCACGTGTGATCTTCGTCTTGTCCAGGTCCACTACGCGTCGGACGATCTCACATTGGGCCAGGTAGCCGTCTTCTTGACCATCACTAATTGTGTACTCATAGACTGGGCTACCGAAGTATTGTATGTTGTGAGCCGTAATCTCCTCGTCAGTTTGTCGCGCTTGCTTCTTTCCTCCTACAATAACTCGTGGCGTAGCAGTTAGCCCTATGTGAACTGCGCTAGGGTTGTCTTTCAGAATGATACTCCACTTCTCCCAGGCTGAACGATGGCACTCATCTATGATTATGTGGCTGAAGAAACCTGGTGGATAGTTCTCTTTCCAGAAGCGTGGCTCGCGATCTTCTGCAGATACGTTTAGCGTCTGGTAGGATGCAATCAATACGGTTGCGTTTAGTTGGGGAGTATCGGTTGAGACAATTCTAGCATTGTCACCGAAAACCGCATGGAGATGCGCCATGGCTTGGATGCGAAGCTCATCGCGATCACAAAGGAATAGTGCACGCTTGAGATGTCCCGCCTGCTGCAACTTGTAGAGTAGCTGAGCCGCGAGCCTAGTCTTGCCTGTTCCAGTCGCCATTGACAACAGTACACGATTGGATTTGGGCCCGCCTTTCGCTATCTTCTCGATTACTGCACGGATGGCAGCGTCTTGGCAATACCACCGCGCGGATCTTCCCCCCTTGTACGGTTCGATTATTGGTCGAGCCTGCGGAGCATCTAGATCCAGGCCGCTGAATGTTTCCCACCGCGCGCGGAGATCATCTGGAGTGGGGAAACTTCCCAAAGAGAGATTCTTGTTGACGATTTGTCTGGTGTCTTCTCCGTATTCTGAGTACAAGTGCCCGTTTGTGGCGAACACGAATGGCACAAAGTGAAGTTTGCCGTCTCTTCTGGCTTGCTGGATTCCCAGGGTCGGGTATTCTCCTTCCCGTTTCGCTTCCAGTAGTGCGATGGGAACAGGGGGTCTGCCACTTGCGACTGGAATGCAGAGGAGGTAATCCGTCCGCCCTTTCCGATGGACCGCTCTTCCCTCGACAATGTCGGCGCCCCCTGGAGTTTGCTCAATCAGGAGAAGGTCCTCAGTCCAGCCTCTTTCCCTGAGTTTGGGGTTGATCAATTCCCGCCTTGTTTGCTCTTCATTCCGATCCAATGTGACCAAACACCGACCAAAAGACTTCAGGTCTTCTGAGTTGAGTAGATTTGCGTGTGTAGAGCGAGGATCTGTTGAGACGGGCACTCTGAGGCGTATTCGCAGTACCTGCACTCATAGGACTCTTCCTTCGGAGGAGGCTGCGAATCACGTGATGCTCTGTGCAGAGCAGTAACTCTTTGAGATACCCATTCGGTCATGTCCTCAAGTCCAACGTCGCACACTTTGAATTCATTCATGTCCAGATAGGCAATCTTGAGCCCTTTCACTTCGGAGAACACGTCTTTGAAGATCAACCCATAGCAACGAACCTGAAGTACGTCTTTCTTTCTGGGCAGTACTCTTGCATTGCGGATTTGGAGGCTCTTCAGTTCGTAGATAGTCCTTTTCTCAGGGTCGTAGCAGTCGAGTCTAGCTGTAATTTTGATGTCCTCGCCATCCACCTTACAGTGGATTGAGCCCTCGAGTTGGCGCCAGCCTGTGGAATCAGCGATTCTCTCTAGTAGTGTCCCTCGCTTCATTCTATAGAGTTCTTCCAAAGTCAGATATTCGTCCCTCGGAATCTTGCGTTTATAGTATGCCTTTCTTAGGCAACCGACGAGCTCAGAGACCCAGTAGGTGTTTCTTTGAGCGTCATGGTCATGGATTCTTAAGGTCTTAAGAATCGCTGGTGGGAGACACTTCGAGCAATTAACACAGTCATCGAAGGTGATATTACAACGTTTGGGAATACACGAGACGCCTTTGGTCATTGCTAATCCTCCTTGTCGAAAAGGTCGACCAGTTGTTCCAGCGACTTGCCCTGATTCCGCGTGTGTTCTTCCAAGATTCTGTCGAACTCATGTGTGGATCGAATCAGTTCAGTGACTTTAGATGCAATCCTCTTCTGCTTCTCCATTGATTGCACAGGGACTTTGATGTGACCGATCCCTGACGTGCTTATGGCGGGTATCGTGGAACCCTTTGTGTAGACGGAGATTTGGTCGGATCCCCTCTTGGATCTGAGATAGGCTAGTAGATACTCAGGAAGGACATCCTTGGTTCGAACGCTTATTCTGATTACGTTCGATCCGATCACAATGGGGTGATCTTGCCTTTCAACTATCGCTGCACGGCCGACAGTTCCCGCTCGCGTTATGAGGATGTCTCCCTGTCTTGCCACCGATCGGTTGATTCTCTCAACGGAGTCCGTTCTTATTCGTTCCTGGTCGCCAAGTCTTAGTATCAATTCACCGACATTGCCCGCTCGCACATACCACGCGTTCCAGTTCTTGTCGATCCTGCCTGCTTTTTCTATGGGCACGCCTGCTGTTATGTCCGCGATTTCACGGAGTTCAACGACACGGTACGCTTTTTCCCATTCTTGAGACAGACGTAGGTGCCTCAGGTAATCAGGTGCCAGTTGTTCGGCAGAACGAATGTGTGTCACGAACACATCCTGTTCCCTTGGCACTACACGGCGATCGAAATAGTTTCGATACTTGGTGACGATCGATTCAGTTTCGATATCGTCTACGAGAGCTACAAATACGCCATCTTCTTCTGAGGTCCCTCTCTTAGAGACCTCGAGAAGCAGAAGACTACTCTTCACTGAAGAGTACGGACGAAAGGTGTTGGCTGGAAGACTGATTATCGCTTTTACGACGGAGCGCTCGAGCAGATATCTTCTCATCGGATAGGCAGAGGCAGTAAACAAGAATCCGTCTGGCAGGACAATGGCAACGTGTCCTCCCTCTTTGGCGAACTGTATGCAGCGCTCAAGGAACAAGGCTTCGACACTATGCGAACTCTCCGCGACGACGAAGTCTGCTAGTCTGTAATCATCTATCCTAGCTCCGAAGGGCGGAACAACAGCAACGTAGTCGTAGGTTCCCTTCGGAATATGATCGAAGATCGCAGATTCGAGACTGTTCTTGTTGAGAACCTCACCTGTCAGGCCGAACAGGACTAGGTTCGCTTTCGCGATCGAGGCGATATCGTTCATGATTTCTATTCCTACGGCGTTGCAGCCCCGTTTCGCAGCTTCCGCGAGTAGTCCCCCAGTACCGCACGCCGGATCTAGGAAAGCACGACCGCGCTCAGGCCCAAGTAGTTCAATCATCAGCCGAACCAGATTTCTCGGAGATGAGAACTGAAAACGGGAACGACCAAAGACGTGCGCGAGCGGCAGCTTTGAGCCAACTACGTCAGGCGCTGAATTGCAGAGAGAATACTTCTGAAGTTTAGCCACGATTAGACTCAGTATCTGTGGATGGAGGTCTTTCAGAAACGACAAATCAGATTGAGCGCTCTTACTTCTTTGCGCCGCAGCTATCAGTCTCGAGCGAACGTTTTCGGGAGGTTCTCTGTAGTGTATGCGGAACATCGCCTCCTCACTCTGCTCGTCATATGCTTTGAGCAGAAGGATGGCGAGGACTTTTTGGAATGCCTGTTCTTTGCCTGTTCCGGTGTCCGCGACAATCAGATCAGTTATGTACGTGATGATTCTTCGCAAATGCGTGCGATCAATCGATATGAGTTCGGAGTTCGTATGATGTCCTATGTCTTCGACACCTTTTCCACAGGATGGAATGTCTGGAATCTCGTCTAAGCGTACTCCGGCGATGTCAGTTGTCGCTTCGAAGCAGTTGTCTATGTATCCGTCAGAAGCAACGCCGAGTTTCGCGCCGGTCGACATGATGTAGCTTGCGAGTTGATCTTTCGCACTATCATACTGGGGTCTCGTGACCTGTGTCCGCCTAACCTCGACCATAATGTGAGGCTTCTCCGCCTTCAGGACCACAATATCGACACGGAATCTTGCTTTGCCAAATGCGGTCTGGTATTCTCTCTCAACGGCTGCACTCGGGTAATGATATTCCTCTAGAAGCCGTCTCAGGAAAATCTCCTGTGACGTGAATTCAGGAGAATCCGACATGCGCCCAAGATCATCATGTCTGGGGCCTCTTTGTATCCGCGATTTTGCAGATGACTGAGGCGACCTTCGCCCACTTGCTTTGACTGGGTCATGCGGCCCTCCAGAGCGATTCAACATTCATCCGGACTCCTTGCATTTCGCAATTTGCATTGTCACGTACAACATGTACGTGATTTTACAAATATGACTGTGGAGCTCCTTCCTTATAGGCGTTTCTGGGCCAGCCATACAGGTGTACATGGTCCGCTGACTGCATCGCCCAAATATGGACGATTTCAAGGACTAACCATCGTTTCTTATCTTTCTGTGTCCCGAGGCTCCATGAACAACGACGATCCCGACTTGGGGGCGGAATCGCTCTTTTTCTTCCTTTCTTAATCCCTTAGCATCCTAACATATCGAGGGAGTTGCGAATACCAGAGTACTCAGACCATTGAACTCGGTCTCTCTTCTCCCTTTTCTGTGCATTACGTGTTTCCTTCTGTGACACGTGGTTTGCCAGGTTCATCGATGAACAGACGACGCGATTGGGCCTGAGCTCTCTGCGAGTCTTGTGAAGCCAAAGTATTTTGAGGCCTATGGGCAGAAGTGCTAATCTGATCATAGATGGTTCTGGCCAGAATAGAAAACGATCTTCGACAGCGAAGAATCGGTTATAGGTTCAAGATGAAAAAACGCGGCAAACTGCTTCACGAGGGCAAGGTAATCGATTGTGTGACTTTGAAGCATAAGCACGGGAAGTACGTGATTGTCATGGAGAGGCTAGGCTTTTCCAAGGGATCGAGCAAGGGCGCTCAGGAACTGAGGCTCTGCTACTGGGATGGCCGAAAGTTCGGACAATACGCTACAATACTACCAGAGCAAGAACTTAGACAGATATTGTTGAAGGCAAAGAGACAGGGTGTTCTAAGCAGCAGGTTCTCAATTGACTAGAAGACATTGTATCCTAGGTACGTCAACGAAACGGCGACTCACAAAGGAGCTGCGGGATCGATTATGCTGAACACAAGTAACGCAATCAAGGTATTAGGGACTGACATAGTGAATTGCAGGGAACGATGTGATGGCATCAATAATGACCAGTCCGAAGGCTACTATCCTAGAGCTTTCTTCCTCGATCCGCAGGATGCATCGGAAGTGGAGATTGCGATATTTGGAATGAACCCTGGAGAATCCCCCTGTCTTGAGAGAGAGTTCTACAAGGCACTAGCGGAACGTCACGAGAGCGGAATGGCGACGTACGAGGACTGCGTCAGAGTATGGAATAGTCTTCTTGAAATAGAGTATTTTGCTCGGCCTAAGCACCTGTTGGGGGAGCTGGGGCTACCCCAGAAAGGCTTACTTTGGGCAGAGGTTGTGTTCTGCGAGTCTATCGACCGCGGGATCCCGCGCACAACATGCGAACACTGCAAGGAACGTTTCCTCACAGGAATACTCAGTAAGCAACTCATTCACGAGGGAAAACACATATTCTGTCTTGGAAACTACGCATTCAGGAACGTGAGTGAGCTGGCCCAGAGGCTCGGAAATCGCTGGAGGATAGTTGGCTGTCACCACCCTGGGTCACGAGGCGATTTTTCAAGATACTTCGAAAAGAGTGACAAGAAGATGTGTCAACGGCCACTGACAAGACAGGCAAAGGAAGCTTTTGGGAAAGCGCAGTCCGTAGGCGTATATGCAGACATGCTTGAGATATGACTTTCTGCATGTTCGGAACCATAGTTCACCATAGAGATTATGAGGGTTTGTACCGGCTAGGAAATCTCGCAGCCCCGAAATAATCCTTGGCTCAAATCCGATTCAATCGGGCGAACAGCGGCCAAAACTCGGGAACAACAAGCGTTAAGTATGGTGGACCGGGCGGGATTCGGACCCGCGACCTTCCGGTTACTCGGGCAGAGTGCCTTGCGAACCGGACGTTCTTCGGCCTCTGATGAGCATACCAGGCTGAACTACCGGCCCAACATGTCGTCCGAACTCACGTTGTACACCCGCTAATAGCGGTTTCTAGATCCATCACTTGATGTCCTGTCACAAGTTCACGATCTCTGGGAGGACACCTTGTTAATCAAAGGCAAGTCTTTAAGCGGACTTGAAGGGGTTTAGCTCACTCGTAAGTGGGCCTGTAGCTCAGCATGGTGGAGCACACGGCTGATAAGTGGTCGCGCTCCGCTTTGCCACCGTGACGGGCTGAAGGATAGTTTCCTCTCCCGCGGCATGGGTCGCCGGTCCGAATCCGGCCAGGCCCACCACTTATCCCGGCGCCATGCATCATATGGCTGGATTCCAACCAGTGTTTTTAGCCAAGTTGCCTCAGATGCTGAGAAGGTAGGAAGCATGCCCAAGAGGGTCAAGCCGAGTCTCGCGCAGCCTTTGCCAAGTCTCATCTCCTTAAGCGGGAAGACCGCTTTGATCTCGGGCTCTGCCACAGGTATTGGTGAAGCAGTAGCCTACAGATTTGCAGAAGCGGGTGCGGACCTGCACCTCGTTGACATGAACATTGAAGGATTGAACAGAGTAAGACGTCGCCTATCCCGGTTCAACGTACGCACTGAGATTCACAGCATCGATCTCTCTGAGAAACACCAGAGAGACAGCCTGTGGAAGAAGTTGGACAAAGGAGAGCCCGACATACTAGTCAACAATGCCGGCATCTATCCCTTCAGACGCTTTCTGCAGGTGGATGAGCACCTCTTCAGAAAAGTCATGGAGGTCAACCTTGAGTCAGTCTTCTGGATGTGCCAACAGATGATAAAGAGACGGTTGCGACGCGGAGGGGTCATCATCAATGTCAGCTCCATCGAAGCCATACTGCCCTTCACTGAGGATTTGGCTCACTATGATGTCAGCAAGACAGGCGTCATCGGCCTGACGCGAGCCCTGGCCAAGGAATACGGCAAACACAATTTCAGAGTGAACGCAATAATGCCGGGGGGAATAATGACTTCTGGGCTAAAGAACACGGCAAAGGAGATCCTCAAGCTAAGACTAGGTCACATCAGGCGTGGCGTCGAGTTCAGCTCCAGATTGCCCATGGGAAGATTCGGCCAGCCGGATGAGGTGGCTCGCATGGTATTGGTTCTGGCGAGCGATATGTCCAGCTATGTGCATGGTGCATTGATACCGATCGACGGGGGCTTTCTCTCAGCCTAATCGAGCATGGGCATCTTGAGCTTGTTCTCGCGGGCGACTCTCTTGGCTTTCTCGTAGCCAGCGTCGGCGTGGCGGACAACGCCTATGCCCGGATCAGTCGTCAGAACATTCACGATCTTTCTTTCCGCCAACTCGGTGCCATCCGCGACGAGGCACATGCCGGCGTGGATACTGTATCCAATCCCTACTCCTCCGCCGTGGTGCACTGAAACCCATGTGGCACCTGAGACCGCATTCAGTAAAGCGTTCAGTATCGGCCAGTCCGCGACCGCATCGCTTCCATCCATCATTCCCTCAGTCTCTCGTCTCGGCGACGCAACGCTGCCCGTGTCTAGGTGGTCACGGCCTATCCATATTGGGCCGCGAAGCT
>Ga0208828_1000403_pt1 | contig 19490 bp, 16 predicted proteins | sample Kivu_160m_FD_185487 | JGI IMG/M metagenome (GOLD analysis project Ga0208828, IMG submission 185487) | Freshwater microbial communities from Lake Kivu, Western Province, Rwanda to study Microbial Dark Matter (Phase II) - Kivu_160m (SPAdes)... | ecosystem: Environmental > Aquatic > Freshwater >... | reverse complement strand
CTTTAAACCAGTCATGCTGATCGGATGTGTGGTTTACCACCAGGTCCATAATGATGCGTATACGGTGGTCATGAGCCTCACACAGCAGGTCCTCGAAATCCTGCATGCTTCCGTAGAGAGGATTTATGGTGCGGTAATCGGCCACATCGTAGCCCGAATCGACCATAGGAGAGGCATTGATGGGGCCCAGCCAGATGCCGTCGATGCCCAGATCGGCCAGATAACCCAGCTTTGCAGTTATACCTTTTAAATCCCCTGAGCCATCTTTGTCGGTATCGTAATAGCTGCGCGGCCAGATTTCACACATGACGCCATGCTTCCACCAGACATAGCCGCCTTCACCGTTCATTTCCTGCCCTCCCTTTATTTATACCGTCTTAATCCCGGGAGCGATGCCCGCCGGACAATTTGATCCACTATCGGAAACGGGTCAAATGCAGCTAAGTTGTATCACGGATACGGTCAGTTATCAAGTGACAGTCTCAACGGCCATCAGACCTACATCCAGCGGGACACCTTTATCTGCATCCAGCACCATCGTTCGTGCCCCTGACGGACATTTCGAGGCGCAAACACCGCAGCCGAGACAGGCCTCCCAGCTGTAAACCGGGCTGTCTCCGTCAACACGACGGTTGGCATCGAAGGCGCATACCGCAATACATGTACCGCAGGATGTGCAGGCTCCTCTGTCGATCGCTACCGAGTAGCCGGAAGATATCATATTGGTCACTTTTACGTCGCCGGGCAGCTTCCGCGCCAGCCTCATGCCTTCTATTCCGCCGCAGCAGCAGGAGCAGCAGGAGCAGATAACGCCTGTCCTGCCGCCGGTCTCGGTCTTCAGCCAGGCGGTGATGATCCTGTTGAGCCTGGCTGATTCCTCCAGCAGATCCAATGCCTGGGCCTGAGTAATTTTTCTAACGTGATACTGCGCGCAATGTTCAAGCCAGAACTCTGCAGTCGTCCTGCCCACAGCCATGCAGACGTTGACGGGCTGGCAGTGCTGGCGGCGCGATAGACGGCACGGACAGTCCATCACGGCTATAATATCCGGTTCACTGAATATTATCTTGTTCGCCGAGCTGAAAGGTATGATCCTTTTAGCACTGCCGGCATCCATTGTCAGGTTATGATCAAGGCTGAGTATCTTCCTTGCATCGCCGGGGGTGAGCACCTTTGCATGGTAGTTGTTATAAACACTTTTAAAAGCGCCGGAAATCAGCCGGTTAGACCCGAAGCGTTTCACTATGTACCTGCCCAAAGCTAAAAATGTCTTGACGTATTTATCGTAGTAAACAAAATAAATGTAATTGTGAACTGCACGGTCTATCCGCCAACCGTGCATCTTGAAGATATTTGCCGTGGATTTTTTCATAATCGTCAGGACACTGGCGCTATGGAAACCATTATGGCATTGCGGGCATTAGATTCGCAACCCGCATTGGCGGCACGAGAGAAGGTGAGCCCATAAGGACGCTCCCGCAGTTAGACAGCACTGGAGATTCGCCTCTGTGTGATTCAGCATTTAGAACATGATAGAATGTCCCATGCTCTCCGCAGGAGGCCATTACCAGACAGGGGGCTGGAAGGCACACTGGATACTCATAGTGTGCCTGCTTCTATATACGCTCAGCTACATGGACCGCGTGGTGCTGACGGTAGTGCTGCAGCCCATGAAGCTGGAGTTGGGATGGAGCGATACGCAACTAGGCGCCCTGCAGACCGCCTATATGCTGAGCTACGGCGCCCTGGCCATACCAACCGCTTACCTGGTCGACCGCTGGAGCAGGAAGAAATCCATCGGCTTACTGGGGCTGACATTTAACCTCTTCAGCGGCCTGACTGGCCTGGCCTGGAATTTCTTATCCATGATTTTCGCCAGGATCTTCTGCGGCGCCGGCGCCACAGGCGTGGTGACCGGAAGCATCGCCATGATCACCGCTGCCTATCCTAAGATCAAACACGGCAGGGCCATGGGTATTTTCAACATCGGCATACCTCTGGGCATTGCGCTGGGCGCCATCGTGGGGGGAGTAATGGCGCACCATTTCGGCTGGCGCTCCCCTTTCCTGCTGCTGGGCGGGACCGGCCTGTTGCTATCGCTGGCGGCCTTCTTTCTCAAGGACTATCAAACTGTTAATGAGGGGGTAACGGTCAGCCTGGGCGGGCTATGGCGATCAATTGTAGTGCTGCTGAAGATTCCCACGCTGCGCTGGTATTATCTGGGATATGCCATGATGCTGGTCACCAGCCTCGCGCAGATCAACTGGATGCCCACCTACCTGATCCGCCAGTTCGACATGGGCACCGATACCGCAGGCTACCTCACCTGCATCATCAGCCTGGTAGCCATCATAGGCGCTCCCCTGGGCGGTGTACTCTCCGACTTCTGGTACAAAAGAAACAGGAAGGGCAGGCTCTGGCTGCCTGCTTTATCTTCCGCCGTATCTGCTCTCATCATGGCCGCCTCGTTCCTGGCCTTCAGTATCAATTTTACACTCGGTCTGGCGCTTATCTTTGTTTTCGGCATCATCAATATGACAGCCATCCCTGCATTGAGCGTTATCTCGCAGGATGTGGTTCCCGTAGAGTATAAAGGACTCTCCTATGGAGTTGCCTCATTATTCATGTACGCGCTGGGCGGCGCCTGGGCGCCGGTGCTGGTGGGGAGTATCTCGGATGCCATGGGAGGTGGCGCCGCCGGCCTGATGTGGGCCGTGGTCATCGCCTGCTCGGGAGGACTGCTGGCCGCCATTTGCTTTGTGACGGGAGCCAGACACTATATTGCGGATGAGGACAGGGTGAGAGGTTCTCTGCTCAGATCGGACTAATAATCGGCCTCCTGCGCGGCCGACCAGCCTCTGCTCCAGTACTAAAGTCGTATAGCATTTATCACCTGACCATGTATAATGGTTTGAGTATTATGGGAAGCCGCGCCCCGGTTAAGTATCGTAACGGAGGCTTTGATGGCTGCCAAAGACAAAGGCGAGAGTGCCAAAAAGAGCAGGAAGGCGCCTGTTAAAAAAAACATCCGCAAAAAGGCCGTCGCCGGCAATGCCGTACATCAGCTTGTATTCATCTCGGCAGACGAGACACGCTACAGCGAACTCTTTAACCACATGAGCAGCGGAGTGGCCGTTTACGAAGCGGTGGATGATGGGGAGGATTTCGTCTTCAAGGATTTCAATCCGGCCGCCCAGAGAATTGAGCGCATAAGCCGCGATGAGGTGCTGGGCCGGCGCGTAACCGAGGTCTTCCCGGGCGTTAAAGACCTCGGCCTGCTGGAAGTATTACAAAAGGTCTGGCGCAGCGGCGAATCCCAATATCTACCCGACAGTATCTACCGCGATAGCCGCGATCCCGGCTCATGGCGCGAGCACTGGGTATACCGCATGCAAAGCGGCGAAATCGTTTCGATATATAACGATATCACCGAGCGGAGGCTGGCCGAACATTCTCTGCGCCAGTCCGAGGTCAGGATGAACAGCATCCTCTCAGCCATGACCGAACTGGTATTTGTACTTGATGACGAGGGCAGGTTTGTGAGTTACCACGGCGCATCGCAGGAGCTTTACGCCGATCCCGATACCTTCATGGGCAAAAAATACAGCGACATTATGCCTCCTCATTTCAATGAGCCTGCCGCAAATGCAATAGCCAGGAATAGGGCCGGGGAAGCCTGCCGCTTCGATTACAGCCTTCAGGTACCGATCGGCTTACAGCATTATGCCGCTACCATGTCTCCTATTATCATCGACGGCAAATATACCGGATCCGTGCTGGTGGCGCACAATGTAACAGAGAGCCGACTATCGCTCGAGGCGCTGAGCGCCAGCGAGGAGAAATTCCGCACGCTGGTGGAGAACATCAACGACCTGATGTATACACTGGATAACGAGGGCCACATCACCTACGCCAGCCCGGCCGTCGAGCGCTTCACCAAGTATAAGGTCGCAGAGCTGATCGGGCAGCCGTTCATGCCCCTGATTCACCCGGACGATTTACCGGGCTTGCTCGGAAGCTTCGACCGTTTGCTCTCGGGCCAGCTTGAGCCGTGGGAATTCCGTGTCCTGGATAAAGACGGCCGTATTATCTGGGTACGCTCCTCCAGTCGTCCTGTCTATGATGAGGGCAAAATAGTTGAGATCAATGCTCTGATGACCGACATAACGGAACACAAGCAGACCGAGTTTGCGTTGCGAGAGAGCGATGAACGCCTAAAGCTCACGTTGGAGGCGGTCAACGAAGGCGTATGGGACTGGACCATCCCCACAAACAAAACGGTCTACAGCCCCAGCAGCTATACCATGCTCGGCTACGAACCGAACGAGTTTCCACAGGATTACCAGGCCTGGAACGACCTGATACATCCTGACGATAAGGAAGAAGCGGAAAAAGAGATCAACAGCAGTATACAGAGCGGCGAGGGTTACTCGATGGAGATCCGCATGCGGGCCAAATCAGGAGAGTGGCGCTGGATACTTGTGCGCGGGAGGTCGGTGGAGAAGGATGCCAGCGGAAAGGCCGTCAGGATGGTCGGCACGCATTCCGATATAACCAGCCGCAAACAGGCCGAGCAACTCCTGAGCAGGCAACGGGAGGAATACCGCACCATCCTGGATTCGGTGCCGCTGATGATCGCTTATGTGGACAAGAACGGACGCATTATCCGCATTAACAAAGCGGGCGCCGATGCTCTCGGAATGCCGCCCAAGAAAGTTGTGGGCAAAACGTTTGCCGATTTCTTTTCACCAGACCAGGCAGCCCTTTTCTTGAAACGCAACCGCGAGGTTATGGACACAATGATACCGCTGATTGGCAGGGTTATTCAGGTAAAACTGCCAACCGGAGAAGCAATCTGGATACAGGCCGACATCGTTCCCTACCTCGACAGCAAAGGCAATTCGATCGGAAGCATCTTTGTTGTCATGGACATAAGCGGACGCAAGGCTGCGGAGGAAGCCCTGCAGGAAAGCGGGGAGCGCTTCAGGAATATGGCCAACCTGCTGCCCCAGACAATTTTCGAGACCGACGAAAAGGGCAATTTCACCTTTGTCAGCAGCCAGGGATACCAGACCTTCGGATATACCGAAGCAGATGTAGCGGCAGGTATGCACGTGCTGCAGACCATTATACCCGAGGACCACGCGAGGGCTGTAGAAAGCATCCAGAGGAGGATCAGCGGCGAGCAATTCCCTCCTAATGAATACACTGCGATAACAAAGAACGGCAGAACTTTCCCGGTCGCTATTTATGCTTCTCCCCTTATTAAAGGAACTGCCTATGCCGGTATGCGTGGGATGCTGATCGATATCACAGAGCGCAAGCAGATGGAGCAAAACCTCAAGGAAAGCATCGAGCGGTTGCACAAGACGCTGAACGACTCGGTCGTCACCATGGGTGCCATAGTGGAAATGAAAGACCCCTATACGGCAGGTCACCAGCTACAGGTAGCTCGCCTGGCGGCAGCCATCGCGCAGGAGATGGGGCTGCAAGATGCACAGGTGAATATTATCCGGACCGCCGCAGCCATACACGATATCGGTAAAATCTATGTCCCCTCGGATATACTGGCCAAGCCCGGCAAGCTGGGGGCCCTTGAGGTATCCATCATCAGAACCCACGCCCAGGGCAGCTATGATATCTTGAAGAACATCGATTTCGGCGGGCCGGTGGCCCAGATCGCCTTGCAACATCACGAGCGGCTGGACGGCTCGGGCTATCCTCAGGGGCTGAAGGAGAGCGAGATCATGCTCGAAGCTAAAATACTGGCTGTAGCAGACGTCGTGGAGGCCATCTCATCACACCGCCCCTACAGGCCTTCGCTGGGCATCGACAATGCTCTGGAGGAGATAAAGAACAACAGGGACAAGCTCTATGACGCCGCTGTGGTCGACGCCTGCCTGAAAATATTCAACGAAAACCGCTTCCAATTTGAGTGATATACACAAGTCATTGCCTTTATCCGATGTAACTGATATCCTGTTCCGCGAGGGGGTGGGACTGAAGAAATGAGATGGCCTGATCTTAACCGCCTGGACGGCTATCTTCCGCCGGAGCTTGAAAAGGCATATCGCCAGCAATATCTCAAAAGCGATGTCAAGGTGGCCGCTTTATCCATGCTGCTCCTGGCGATCCTGCTTGTATCTTTTGCCTATAACGACTATGTGCTGTTCGGATTTACTTCCACATTTTATTTCCTCATCGCGCTGCGGGGCATCTATTTAATCTATTTCAGCATCCTGGTGTCTTATCTCTGGAGAAACCAGGATGCCGTGAAATACGACTGGAATATTTTCCTCTGGCTGATGCTGAGCATGATTCTGGTCATCATCATCAACCTGACACGTCCGGCTGGATACTCCGGTAATATTCCAGTAGACGTCATACTCATACTGCTGGTTTACCTGGCCATGCCCATGCGGCTGCTGTTCAGAACGCTGGGCGCATTTATCTTCACGCTCAGCGATATATTTATATTTTTTATCATGCGGGATATCGCGTCGTCTGTTGGCGAATACGCTGCAATTTTTTCGCTCTTTATGGCAAACGTGATCGGAATATATGGCTCAGCCCGTCTCTACTCCTTCAGGCGCAGCTCTTTCAAGGCCAGTTTTGACGAGAAGAATGCCCGCGAGGAGATCAAGAAGGACGCCGAGATCTGGCAGGCGACCTTCGATTCAATCAGAGACCTGGTATCAATACAGGATTCTCAGTACCGCCTGGTGCGGGTCAATAAGGCCTACAGGGAGGCCTTCGCGCAAACGCCGGGCGCGCTGATAGGAAGCCATTGCTACGAGGTGGTGCACGGCACTTCCGAACCTATCGCTACCTGCCCCCACCGGCAGGTGTTGCAGTCCGGTAAGGCGGCAACTACCGAGATTTTCGAGCCGCGACTGGGCGTCTACCTCGAGGTCTCATGTTCGCCTATCATGCGCGAGGACGGTACACTCGAAGGCACGGTACATATTGCCAAAGACATCACCATACGTAAAAAGCTGGAGGAGAAGTTAACTCAGATGGCGACCATGGATAACCTGACCGGCCTGCCCAACAGGGCATTACTCAACGACCGCTTTGATATCGCCCTGGCCAATGCCCGGCGTAAGAATGAGACTATGGCCTTTATGATCCTGGACCTCGACCGCTTTAAAAATATCAACGACTCATTCGGGCATGCCGTCGGCGACATGCTGCTGGTGGCGGTCGCCGGCAGGCTGACCACGCTGCTGCGTAAGGGCGATACGGTAGCCCGAATAGGCGGGGACGAGTTCGCTGTGCTGCTGACCGAGATAAAAAGGGCGGAGGACGCCACCCAGCTCGCGCAGAAAATCATTGAAGCTTTCCAAGAGCCTTTCAGCCTCGACGGTAGACAGTTGTCCATAACCACCAGTATAGGTATCGCCAGGTATCCCATCGACGGCGACGATTTAGAAACGCTGGCCAAAAATGCCGATACCGCCTTATATAAAGCCAAGGAAAAAGGCCGCAACATCTATAAAATGTACGAAAGGTGTTAAAAAGGGACGCTCCGAACGTTTCGCCTCTTTACCCGATGACGAGATCTGAATAGCAGCAGGGCAACCGCCGACTTCACTTCATCAGGCCGTACCGGGTTTGGGATAGTTCCCGTATTTACGGGCCGCCTTCACCAGGGCTACGTAGTTCTCCCCCTTGCAGCCCGGATGGATGGTGTTGGATGAGCTGATGATGTAACCTCCGCCGGGCGCGGCGACTGCAATAGTCTTTTTCACGGCCTCTTCCACCTCGTCCTCAGTACCGAAGGGAAGAAGTATCTCGCAATCGATGTTGCCCAGCAGGCAGAAGCGCTTTCCGTAGCGGGCTTTAGCCTCGGCTATATCCATGCACTGCGGCTGTATGGGATGCATGCCATCGAATCCGGCGCCGGCCATCCTGTCCATAATGCGCCACAGCTTGCCGTCCGAATGCTTGATCACTTTCAAGCCGCGCTTGTGCACGAAATCATTGATCTCTTTGTGATATGGATAGAGATACTCCTCGTAATGCGCGGGGGACATCATGGTCGCATAATTATGCGCCAGGTCGCTCACCAGTGCTATGGCATCCGCCCCCAAACCGATAGCGCGGTCTATCGCCTCCAGTATATAGTCCGTGCAAATACGCGCCAGATCTTTGACGAATGAGGGGTCCTCAACATAATAATACAGCAGCTTCTGCATGCCCCCCATCATCGCCCAACTCTCACGGAAAGGCCCCGTCATATGAAAAACATGGGCGATATCCGGTCCCAGCTTCTCCCGGGACAGCATCAGCATGAGGAATTCGGTATCCTGTGGGTGGGCTACTTTCAGCTTCTTAAGGTCTCCCGGACCTGCTACAGGCCCTTCGACCGGAATACCGTCTCCTTCCCTGTCCACATAAAGAACCCTGCCCCAGGCGTCCCTAATATGCTTTTCATCGATCGGTTCACGTGTGTATAGGTGGATGGATGTCAGCCCATCCAGCTCCAGTTTGCGGGCAACCAGGTAAAGCAGGTTAAGCAGCCTCAGCTTCTCCTCCAGCGTCATCTGGTGCACCAGTTTCACAGGCGGTACGTCGTCGGTGAAGAGCCGCCCGATCTTGATGATGGACTCTTCATTGAAGGCCAGTTCCCATACGGGAACCCTGTCAGGTTGACCTCCCGATAGGGCCGTTAGAAAACGTTCTTTACCGTTCATAATCCGATAACAGGCATTAAAGCAGACTTGTTTTTCTACATCGCTATTGCGAGGCCGCATGAAATATATATGGCAGGTAGGGCTTTGTCAAGGAATGCATTCGCTTCAGTTCCACGGGCATAAATTCATATCAGTTGCACTTTGATCCCCGGGCAGGCCGGAAATTGACCGGATATCAACCCATAACTATAATTCCCTTTAGGCAGGGAGGTATTTGAAAATGCTTAAGCATATTGCCGGGCCGGTTTGCCTGGCCATCTCTTTATTGCTCGCGGCATGTATCCAACCGGCAGGCACGGCAGAAAGGGTACTGCCGCAGCCGGGCACGCCGCAGAAGGTTATTGCAGTGGTGGACCTGGAACAGGAGACCAACGCATTTTCCCCCGTAAAAACAACGCTCAAAGATTTTCAGGCGCGCGACCTTTATTACGGCGACGCCATGATAGCCCCCAGCCTTGAGCAGAGAGATCAGGTGGCGGGGTTCCTGCAGGCGGTCGAAGATTATGGCAAGGGCAATATCAGAATTGTACCTATCATGGAGGCCAAGGCGGCGTCCGGCGGGCCCGTTGAAAAAGACGTATATGCCGGCTTTAAAAACGAGATAATGACACGCCTGCGCGATGCCGGAAAGCTGGACGGAATCTATCTCTCTCTGCACGGCTCAATGGGGGTGGAGGGGCTGGTCGATCCCGAAGGCGATCTTCTGCAGGCCATCAGAGACGAGTTCGGCGATCAAATCCCGGTGGGTACCTCCTATGACCAGCATGCCAATATGACGGAGAAAAAAGCCACGCTGGCCACGTTCATTGTGGGATATAAAACCAACCCGCACAGGGATTTCTTTAACACCGGATACACCAGCGGCAAAATCCTGGTTCAGACCGTTCTGGGGGAGGTAAGCCCCACCATGGTTGTGAACAAACTGCGGCTGTTGCGAGGCGGCGGCACCATGATGGATTTCCTGGCCCCCATGGACCGCATCTTCAGCCGTATGAAGCAAATGGAGCAGTCTCCAAACGTGCTCTGCGTATCCAATTTCCTGGTGCACCCTTTCCTGGATGAGCTCGAGCTGGGATGGAGCACGGTGGCGGTCACGGACAACGATCCGGAGCTGGCAACCAGGCTGGCGAACGAGATAGCCGACCTCGATTGGTCGGTACGCGGATACAAAGTCACGCAGAAGATATTGTCGCCGTCAGAGGCGGTCAGGGCAGCGCGCGACAGCTGGCTGGAGCGGCTGCTGGGTACTACCATGTTCTGCGATCTTTCCGACACGGTGGGCACCGGCAGCCCGGGCGAGAATACATGGATACTCAAGGCGCTGGCGGAAGAGGGCCCCGACCTGGTTTCATATGTTACTGTCAGGGACGCCGAAGTGGTGCAACAGCTCTGGGACACGCCCCTCAATCAAGAGGTCACGGTCTCGGTCGGGGGCAAGCTGGAAAAGGTGTACAACAGGCCTTATACTTTTAGCGGACAGCTTATCTTCAGGGGAGAGGGCAGGGACGGCGCCAAATCCAGTGGCAGGGCAGTGGTAATCAGGAACCGGGGCACGCACCTGATTGTAACCGAGGAAGCCCCCAATACTTACTTCCCCAGCTTCTTCACCAGTCTGGGCCTGGACCTGATGAAGGCGGATGTTGTCGTGGCCAAGAACCTTTTTCCCTTCCGCATCAGGTTCCTGCAATACAACCGCAAGACCTTCAACGTGGTCAGCGCCGGTACGACCAATATCGACGTTTTCCAGATCGACTATAAAAATATCACTCGTCCTATTTATCCGCTTGATGAAGTAGATTCCTGGCAGTGGAAGAAATGGGAAAATCCACCGGTCAAATAAATAGCAGTGAATTAAGAGGATACCATCATGACAGATATGAAAGTTGATGCAACGGGGGCCGCAGCGCCGGCCGCAACCGGGAGGTGGAACTGGGGCGCCTTCCTCATGACCTGGATCTGGGGTCTGGGCAACGGCACTTACATCGCCCTGCTGGCACTGCTACCCGTAGTGAACATTGTTATGGCCGTCATCCTGGGCATTAAAGGCGGAAAGTGGGCCTGGAAGAACAGGCGATGGGAGAATATCGAGCAGTTCACCAGGGTACAGGGGCTGTGGACAGCTTTCGGATTCGGGCTGCTGGCCGGATGCGTGCTCGTACTGGCGATCGTAGTTGTCCTGCTGATCGTAACCTTCAATAACGTTTTCATGTAGTAAAATAATGGTCGGGAAATGAAAGATCATGAAATGCCCGGTATGTAAAATTTCAACAACTGCGGTCGAGTTCGACAAAATCGAGCTCGATTACTGTCCGGCCTGCCGCGGCATCTGGTTCGATAGAGGTGAACTGGAGCTGTTGCTGGATACGCTGGCCAGGGGAGCTGCGCGGGATCTAATAATCAACCTGATGCAAAAGCCTGCGCTGAATGCATCGGAAAAAAGCAGGAGATGCCCTATCTGCCGGCGGACGATGAGAAAGATCGATATCGGATCAGGCCGGGAGATACTCATAGATGTATGTAATTACGGCCACGGGCTGTGGTTCGACGGCGGGGAATCGGGCGCCCTGATCCAGCAATTGAAAATAGCTCAGCCTGATACGGCAGAGCCCCTGTATAAGATCCTTTTTTTCATCAGGGATACCTTTGAGGTCAAGCCTGTGATGCCGGGCAAATCATAAGATCGGAGGTAAAAAATAATGCTTATTGCCATCTTCGTAATAATCGCCGTTGCCATTATCATAGTCCTGATAATCGCAGGTATTTACAACGGGCTGGTGGGCGCACGGAACCAGGTTAAAAACGCCTGGGCGCAGATCGATGTACAGCTCAAAAGGCGGCATGATCTCATACCCAACCTGACCGAGACGGTAAAGGGCTATATGCAGCACGAAAGAGGCACGCTTGAGGCAGTGACCAATGCCAGGAACATGGCCATCAAGGCTGTAGACAGCGGTGTGGCCGCGCAGGCCAAGGCGGAAGGCGTGCTGAGCCAGGCGCTGGGCAGGCTGTTTGCCGTGGCCGAGAACTACCCCGACCTCAAAGCCAGCCAGAATTTTCTGGCCCTGCAGGAGGAGCTGACCTCGACTGAGAATAAGATCAGCTTCGCGCGGCAGTTCTACAACGACTCCGTGATGCAATATAACAACAAGATAGAGATGTTCCCCTCCAATATCATAGCTTCCATGGGAAACTTCAAAGCCAGCGAGTCTTTTGAAGTCACCGATGCGGTCGAACGCGAGGCGCCCAAAGTAAGCTTTAGTTAAACGGTGCCGGCCATATCATGTGGGAACAGATCAGGGATAACCAGGTAAGGTCGGTTATTCTCGTTACAGCGATGGGCATCATGTTGCTGCTGCTGGGCAGCTTCCTGGGGCAGACTCTGCTCGGCGATTGGTCCCTCGGTCTCATTCTCGCCCTCCTGATCTGGATTGTGATGACGCTGGTGGGTTATTTCCAGGGGGACAGCATACTGCTTTCTTTATCCAAGGCCAGGAAAATCGGTCCCGACGACATGCCGCGTATCTACAACGTGGTAGAGGAGATGAAGATAGCCTCCGGACTGGAGAAGATGCCCGATATCTATATTGTCGATGATCCGGCGATGAATGCCTTCGCCACCGGGAGGGATAAAAACCATGCTACGCTGGCCGTGACATCCGGTCTGCTGCAAAGGCTGACCCGGGATGAGTTGCAGGGAGTCGTCGGCCATGAGATGGCCCATATCAGGAACCGGGACGTCCTGCTGATGGCGCTGTGCGGTGTATTGCTGGGCACCATCGTCATAATTGCCTGGTACGGCTCGCGCGTGCTGTTTTTCACGGGAGGCACCAGGCGGAGCTCTTCCGGCGGGGGAGGCGCGCAGATAATAATCCTGCTGGCAGCCATCGCCTTCATGATTCTGGCCCCCATCATGGCGCAGTTTATCTACCTGGCAATCTCTCGTAAAAGGGAATACCTGGCTGACGCGTCGTCAGCAATGTATACCAGGTATCCGGAAGGACTGGCCTCGGCATTGGAGAAGATCGCCGCTTCAACGGAGCAGCTTAAATCCGTCAATAGTGCCACCGCCCCCATGTTCATAATCAATCCTTTTCGCAAGAGCGGACGGGTGGCAGAAGACCTCTCCAGCACACATCCTCCCATCTCCGAGAGGATACGCATATTGCGTGCCATGGCCGGCAATGTATCACTGGCCGGTTACGAAGCCGCTTACAACCAGGCGCACAAAGGCGGAGGAAGTATTATCCCGCGTTCGTCGCTGGTCTCAGGCGATATTACAGCTCAGCGCGACGAGGTGAGCGCAGCCGTTACCCCAGCAGAAAAAGAGAGGGCGCGCGAGGCCTCAGACGTATTATGGAAACTGCATAAATATCGCGAGATCACCTGTAACTGCGGCCTGAAATTCAAGATACCACCCGATTTTCACGGCAACAGCTTCACCTGCCCCCGCTGTGACACCACGCATAGACTGTAGGCCAATTTCAGCCTGCCGGCTTATTGAACGGGTGCGCTATACAAAGAAACTATATACACCGTCTATTGCCGCAGGCCAGTTAACTCATTGGCGATAAGGACCGCAAGCGAGTCATCCTCGGAGAAATTGGCAGCCGATTGAAAATCGGCGATCGCTTTATCCTTCTGACCGAGCGCTTTATGGCACAGGCCGCGGTAGTAATATGCTGTGGCCAGGTTGGGATCGAGTTCAATAGACTTGTTCAGGTCTGTAAGCGCCAGGTCGTATTGCTTCTGAATGTTGTAAACCCGGCCACGCCCGGTATAGGCCTGGGCCGATCCAGGATCGATCTTTATGGCGCGGCTGAAATCAGCCACCGCCTGTTCGTAATTTTTTTCGGTGGTCTTCGCATTGCCGCTTTCTATGAAAGGCTGCGCCATCTGCTGACAACCGGCAAACATTGCTACTGCAAATATGATTAAAAGGGACCTTACAAGCATTGCGCGCAGTTTTGGCATTTCCGATACCTCCCGTCGGGCATGATTGATTGTGCAAATTATTCTACCGGAAACCCGTCTCAATAGCTATCAATCTTGTCTGTCGGACCATCAAAAAAAGCTGCAGGAGGTCCGTACTTTATAAAGTCGGACCTCCTGCAGGGTTTGGTTAGGGCGCTTTAAGCGGTTAATCGTTTACCTGTATCAATCTTGCCTGATTCCAGATGGTGAAATCGTTTACAGCTGATGGTCCGGCTTCCACACGAAGAACTATATAGTACTTCTGTCCCTCGTAATTGCCCAGGTTGACATCCCAGTCCTCAAATGCACCGGGCGCAGTAAGCTTCTTGCTGTCTAACCACGTAACAGTATCATTGAGATCCTTGAGGCCGACCTTGACGGTCACGCCGTCAGTCCCCGTTGCGTTGTTCGCCAGACCAACCCTGGCTATGAAATGCAATTTGGCAGGAAATTTTAAGGCCGCTACCTTGGCTGAGCTGTTTACATCACTGGAATAGAAATAGCCATAGGTACCCTGCATCCAACCACCTGGCACCTGCGGCGGTATGATCTCCAGCTGCGGCGTCACTTCCATGTCAGCATTTGGTATCTGGAAATGGGCGCCGGTCACACTCCTCTCGCTTCCCTGATCGGGGATATCCCCATCATTGTTTCTCCAAGTGGCCAGGTTGGATACGCGAAGCAGGTCGTAATCCCACAACATGCCGACCAGCGTAACCTTACAATTATTGGTCTCAATTGTCTCATCAACTTCGCTCCTGGCATCGGCACATACCTTGAGTTTGTTGTTCTGCAGTCGCAATTCGATATAGCCGGCGGGATTAACGTTGGCTGAAAATTCCTGTAAGCCTGAACCTCGATCATAAGGCCATTCGTAATTTGAGAATTCAAGAGTGCGCTCCTCTCCCGGTTTCAAAACGTCGACAAAGCTGGAGCCGCCCATGGTCGGCATGAGGTCATTTATATAGATATACGCCTCAGTCTGCGGCGAGTCCGCAGTTCCTATGTTTTTAACCGAATATTTGATCATCAATCCCTCTAGCCAGACCTTGGTGATAACCAGGTCAGAGGTACCGCCGGCGGGCGCCGTCAGGGGAGCCGTGGTAACCGGCGGCGTGGACGGAACTGCAGGCGTGGAAGGTGTAGCAGGCGTTGTAGGTGCCGTGCTGCAGGCTGATGTGAGTGCCAGTGACATGACAACGAGTACAGCCAGTAACAAATACAAACGGAAATGTTGCATGATGAAGAAATCCTCCTGTTTATTTGGTTTCAGAATGTAAAACGTTTTAACTTTCTAAAAGTTTAGCAGCCGGAGGGAGGCACCGGACTCCCGCGGATAACCGCATCATCGTCTAATATACTCTGCCCCTGATGATCTGGAATATTATGCTGAGTGAGATAATGGTTAAACCGGCTATTGTTAAAGCCTGAATGACCTGATAGGGCACCGGGTCCGCCAGCCTTTTTATGAGAATCCCGACCAGTGCCCAGTCCACCACCAGCCCGAAAAATATATCTCTCCGCCGCAGTACGACTATCAGTGCGATAGCGATGCCTATTGAAATAACGGCTATCGTCCAGAATTGTCCGCCCGACCCTAACATATCCCAGCCGGACGCGGCAAGCAAAGCTGTTGCATTGGCAATCGTCGCCACGATGATCCAGCCCAGGTACACGCTGAAAGGAAGATGCGCCAGGTATTTCTCCCGCACTGATGCAGTCGACCTGCCGATCGACAGGCGCAGATAAATTGCGATCAGACAGGCCAACAGCAATATCATCATTACCATCGACAGCGGCAGAATTTCGTAATGCCAGGCAAAGATCCATCCAATATTAGCCAGGCAGGTTATCAGGAACAGTATGCCGATACTGTTGATAAAAGAGCGCTGTGCGCCGGCTTTAAAAGCTACTATCAGGCTGTATACCACAAAGACGGACAGCAGCACATAGATCAGTCCCCAGATGGCAAAGGTCAACCCCGCCGGCACAAACAGGTTCGGGTACTGGTCGGACAGCTGCCCGGTAGTCTTATTGTTTATAGGGAGAGCATTGGCCAGGTAATTAACAGCCACGACGCCTGCGAATCCAGCCAGATTAAGTAACGATAGCATGATCGACAGACCCCTATTACCCATGTATCCTCCTTATCACTGCATGCCGATGCATCATTGTTTGAAATCAACCGCAATAACCGTTGCATGGTCATCCAGGACCGAGTGCGGCACATCTATTAGCAGATCGCAGTTTATTTCTTTGTACCCGTATTCTTCCGTCACCTGATTGCCGACCGGCTCATGTTTGGTGTAATTCAGTCTTTCTGCACTCTAAACATTCCGATTATAGCAAAGATACCACTTTTATGGATGTCGGATGGGGGAGACGCGGAAGCGCCGGACGGTTAGATTGATGTATACCAAATTGAATGCGAATCCGGTGCGAAATCTATGTGCACCGGGCACTGTGAAGACAACTCACATCAATTATAGCGCATCAAATGTGACAACCCCACTGCAGGTAAGGTAAAATTCGCGAAGCCAGAGCTGAAGCTCAGGGAGAGTCTCTGTTGCGGGACTAAAAAAAGCTGAAACCTGACACAGAAGCTTTGTAATGAGCAATAAACGATGAACATGGAGGTAATAATCGCCGTGAAAAAGATTGCAGTCAATCTCTTGATTTGCCTGGTCATATCGGCCGTAGTTGTGACTCCCGCGTTCTTGAGCACAGATATTCAGGCCTCGGATTCACAGGGAGTAACTACACATTATGATATAGCCATCAACAACGGCCGGGTGATCGATCCTCTTACGGGTTTTGACGGCATGGCAAATGTCGGTATCAAAGATGGAAAAATTGCAGACATCGTGCCCTCTGCTCAAAAGCTGAACGGTGCGAGGGAGATCGATGCCGCGGGCCTGGTTGTGGCGCCGGGATTTATCAACATTCACAGCCACATCACAGACCTCGGCAATGGCGGTTCGCCTCTATATGTTCAGGACGGCATCACCACTGAAGTCTCCGGCAACTGCGGTATCCTGGGACAGGTGACCTTCTCGCAATTCGCCGAGCAGGCTGAGAAAGAGGGACTATATGCAAATGTCGCTTCATTTGTCGGACATAACTCCATGCGCGAGGCGGTGGGCGTGCCCAACTATCGCACGCCGGCCACGCCGGAGCAGCTGGCGAAAATGGCTGACATGTTGCGGCAGGGAATGAAAGACGGTGCTGTCGGCGTCTCGTTCGGCCCGTTTTACGGTCCGGGCGCCAGCTATCCGGAGATGCTCGCTCTGGCACGAGTGTCGGCTGAATATGGAGGCTGTGCCGCCAGCCACGTCAGAGACGCGTTCACACCGGGTGGCGCTGTCAAGAGTGTGAATGAAGCCATAAGCACTGCAAGGGAAGCTAATATACCTTTTATTATCTCACATACCGGTGGCGGGCCGACCGTTGTGCCGCGCAGCTCGGGGCCGGTTCTGGAAGCCATCTATGAAGGTATGGATGAGGGCTTGAAGCTGGGTATTGATTGGTACGGCTACGATGCCTTCCTGACTGAGTTGGGCGCGGCGATTTTCGACTATCCGCCCGAGATGCTCATGCAATTGATGGAATCAAAAGTATCCGACCTGGAGGTGCCCTCCACTGTTATGATCGACGGCAAGGTATACATGCAGGCGGGAGAACGCTTCTCCAGCATCGAGCAATTCCTGTATGTCAGACAGAAAGTCAAGAGCAAGGAGATACCCGACCCCATGCTGGTGGGACACCTTTACAAGCCGGCCAAACAGAAGTTCTGGATGAGCAATCCCTACGTGATGATAGAGAACGATTGCACCATGACAGTGGATCAGGCCACCGGCAAATATGCCGGCCATCCCAAGGACGCCGGAGCCTTCGCACACTTCCTTGGCTACTGGGTCAGAGAGCAGGGTGTCTGCGACCTCCGTACCGCGCTGGCCAGGACCTCGGGCATGGCGGCGTACTGGCTGGGACTGGAGAAAAAAGGCAGGGTTCAGGTTGGCTGTGATGCCGACCTGGTTCTTTTTGATCCCGCGAGTGTAATAGACAAATCTACGTATACCGAGCCGGGTCAGGCTTCGTATGGCATCCCCTATGTCATCGTTAACGGCGTGCTGGCGGTCGATAACAGTAAGCTTACCGGCGCCAAAGCGGGAAGGGTAATTAAACGCAATTGGACTGTTCCTGGTAGATACCCGACCCTGGGAAACCTACCGGCCATGAGCGTTTCTGCACTAAATCCGTAGGAGGAGGCAATTAAATGAAAAAAACCTGGAAACCTGTTACGGCCGGCATCCTGGATATAATCGCGGGTGCCGCCGCGTTAATCCTGGGTTTCGGTTTAATGATCGGCGGGTCGCTCGTCGGTTTCGTTACCCAGATGCCCCTGTGGCTAAACACGTTGATACCTGTAATCTCAATCCCTTTAATCATACTGGGCCTGATCGATATAGCAGGAGGGATCTGCGCACTTATGCGGAAGGTCTGGGGACTGGCACTGGCCGGCTCCATTACCACGCTGATCACCTCGCAGGTCATCGGTATCATTTCCCTCGTCCTGACTGCAATATCTAAAAAAGAGTTTAACTGAGGTCAAATAGGCTTGGCGACAAGAAGGGACACCAATTATTGGTGTCCCTTCTTCAGCCTATGTCGTTATTTAAATCACCGATCCATAGGATCAAGCCCGGAAAAGCAAAAACCTGAATCCCGCATCAAAGCTTTCCCGACTCCTTAAATCACCATGAAGTTTATCCCATCTCCCGGATTTAAGGTCGTTTTCAAGCGAACTTATACCTTTCTGCACTGCCGACGGGGGAGCCAGAGCAAAACCTGAGGTGTTCTGTCTCATCATAGGGTCCAGATATATCTCCGGCCTGTTCCATCCCGCGCACATATTTTTATCGGCAAGGTCACAGGGCAAAGGGAACTTAGTTAGCCTGGTTGACCAGTGCCTGGTTCGGGAAAAAATGTCGATGATTTCATTTAGAGGTAAGAAACTTTTTAAAACATGCTGTGCAATTTCAGGAAAATAGTCGTTAAACCAGAATTTTTCGCCCTGCCGTGGGTCCATCGTCAGTACTATTATCGGCCCGGCGGGGCAAATCCGGGCCACTTCCTTTGCCGCGCTACTGATATCTGAGAAATGATGGATAGCCAAAATGATGACGACACCATCCATTGATGCATCCTGCAGCGGTAGATGCTCGGCCAATGCCGGGATCCATGTAACGTCATGATGTGGGACAGCCTGATCGCGCATAGTCTCGGATGGTTCTATAGCCAATAACCTGAACCCTGAATCGGCCAGCGCGTTAGTGTAGTTACCGGTTCCTGCACCAATGTCAACAACAAGCTTGCCAGCCGGCAGGTTCAAAAGGTCAACGATTGTCTTCAGGATCCGCCTGTCGGCAGCCCGGTTCCTGTTATAGCTCTGCCCGATTACATCGTAGGTTGCGTCACTCATCTTATAAGAGAAAAGATCCGTAAATACGATCAATGAATGGTATCTTATCATACTACAGGGAGAACAGATCAAACCCAGGATTTCTCCCGTTTAGGGCCGGCTTGCCCCCGTGCAGGTTTATCGCTTTCGATGCACAAGTATTTTTTATTTCACATGTACTTTATAATATGTCAATTGTTATTTGGAGGTAGCATCATGGGAAAGAGGGTACTGCGTACAAAGCTCTGTGACATGCTGGGGATTGAATATCCCATCCTCTCGGCGGGGATGGGGCCGACCCTGATGGGGGAATCGACCGGTGCGCCGCCTGCCCTGGTGGTGGCCGTCTCGGAGTACGCGGA
>Ga0208828_1000402_pt1 | contig 19547 bp, 23 predicted proteins | sample Kivu_160m_FD_185487 | JGI IMG/M metagenome (GOLD analysis project Ga0208828, IMG submission 185487) | Freshwater microbial communities from Lake Kivu, Western Province, Rwanda to study Microbial Dark Matter (Phase II) - Kivu_160m (SPAdes)... | ecosystem: Environmental > Aquatic > Freshwater >... | reverse complement strand
ACACGCTCGTTACCCTCTGTGCTGGATGCCACAATGTCCTCAAGAGAGCGAACCTCCAAGCTGGACGCAACGCGATCAAACAGGAACAGATCAACGAATTCAATGAAGAGAAGTACGAAGGTGGACTGAGCGTCCTCCACTTCTTGGAAATCCTTAGAGACCGTGTGGGTTTCGGCACCGTCAGAGATACGGTCAAGGCGCCCTTGCATGGCTTGCCCGTCGGCGCCTACTATGGATGCTTGCTGCTTCGCCCATTTGACGAAATGAGGCTCGATGATCCACATCGACCATCAGTACTCGAAGACCTCCTCGTTAGCACTGGATGTACACCGGTCGAGTATCCATCACGAACGGAATGCTGTGGATCGTATCTTGGTGTAGGTTCTCCTGACTCTATGACACTGTTGTCTCGCAATGTAGTGCAGTCTGCTCGTTCTAGTGGGGCGACAATCCTTGCTGTCAGCTGTCCACTGTGCAAATACAATCTCGAAGCGTCTCAGAAACAGGACCTTGCTGCTTCTTCTGGCTCACAACCATTGCAGGTAGTCTATTTCACCCAGTTGCTCGGTCTCGCTCTCGGAGCCGCCCCACAGAGCCTTCGACTCAACCCGGTGCAGATCCAAGCGATTCGTGGCCGTGTGCAAGCGCCCCCGGAAAGCGTGAATCACCCATGAAACGTGTGGGAGTATTCGTCTGTCATTGCGGTCTGAATATTGCCGGAACGGTTCGCGTCAGCGAAGTTGTTGATCGAGCCAGCAAGACTCCCGATGTTGTGATCGCGGCTGACCACAGGTACCTTTGCTCGGAACCAGGCCAAACACTGATCAGAGATAGCATAAAGCAGCACAGACTTGACGCGGTCGTTGTTGCTGCATGCTCGCCTGCGATGCATGAAGTCACCTTCAGGAATGCTGCGCGAGCGGCGGGTCTCAACAGACATCAATGCGAAATGGCGAATATTCGCGAACAATGCAGTTGGGTTCATGACGACATTGAGAAGGCGACCGAGAAAGCTCACGTTATCTTGCGTCAGATCATAGAGAAAGTCAAACTCAATGAGCCGCTTGACCCGATCACCGTCCCAGTCACTAGAAGAGCCCTTGTCATAGGAGGAGGCATCGCCGGTATCCGCTCCGCCTTAGACGTGGCTAACAGTGGATACCAAGTCTACCTCGTTGAAAAGACAGGCTCGATCGGTGGAAGAATGGCGCAGCTCTCAGAGACATTCCCAACGTTGGATTGCTCAATCTGCATCCTTGGGCCATTGATGGTGGAAGCCTTTCGGAATCCCAACATCAAGATTCTCAGACTGTCTGAAGTTGAGGATGTAAGAGGCTACGTCGGCAACTTCAAGGTCAGAGTGCGACAGGATCCACTCTACGTTGATGAGACCAAGTGCAACATGTGTGCAGAATGCGCAAAGGTATGCCCTGCTGAAGTGCCCAACGAGTTTGATTCTGGACTGACCTGGAGAAAGGCGATATACATCCCATTCGCGCAGGCTGTTCCTCCTGTCTATGTTTTGGACGCGAAGAGTTGTCTTGGTCTTCTGCCTCAAGCCTGCGGCGAGTGCAAGAAGGCTTGCGACAAACTTGGCATGTCCTGCATAGACCTCGATGCACATCCCGGGACTCATGAGCTCGAAGTGGGAGCCATTATCTCAGCAACTGGTTACGAGCTGTTTGATGCGACGAGGCTCACGGAGTACGGGTACGGCATCTTTCCAGATGTGATGACGAGCCTAGAGTATGAACGCATGTTGTCTGCCTCAGGGCCAACATCCGGTATCATTAGACGACCTTCGGATGGACGCATTCCGAAGGAGGTCGTGTTCATTCAATGTGCAGGACAACGCGAACCTGAGACCGCTTTGGCCTACTGTTCGAAGATCTGCTGCATGTACACGGCTCGGCATGCGATGCTTTTCCACCACAAAGTCCCAGATGGACAAGCATACGTCTTCTACATGGACATTAGGGCAGGAGGAAAAGGATACGAGGAATTCGTCAAACGCTGCCAAGAGGAAGGAGGACTCCTCTACCTCCGCGGAAGAGTCGCGAAGGTGTACGAAGAGAAAGGCAAACTGGTTGTGAAAGGCGTTGACACCCTCATCGGCAAGAACGTGGAAATCCACGCGGACCTCGTAGTCTTGGCAGTTGGCATGGTCCCAAGCCAAGGATCACGCGAACTCGCAAACATCCTCAAGGCTTCGGTGGACGAGAACGGCTTCTTTGCCGAGGCGCATCCCAAGCTTCGTCCTCTGGAAAGCGCGACTGCAGGAATCTTTGTGGCAGGCGCGGGACAAGCGCCGAAGGACATACCCGAAACGGTGGCCCAAGCTAGCGGAGCAGCCAGCAAGGCTCTGAACTTACTGTCAAGCCCAACTCTCGAACGCGAACCGACGGTGGCCCGAATAGTCAACGAGCTTTGCAGCGGGTGCGGAATCTGCATACCAGCATGCCCCTTTGAAGCACTCAGCCTGAACAAGGAGAGAAAGGTTGCAGAGGTCGCGGAAGCAGTCTGCGAAGGCTGCGGAACCTGCATCGCATCTTGTCCATCAGGTGCGCTGTCTCTTAGGAACCTGACCGACACGCAGATCATAGCAATGATAGAAGCAGGGAGGCGCTGATATCTTGAGCGACCCCAGAATCCTTGCGTTTCTATGCAAATGGTGCGCATACGCAGGTGCTGATCTCGCGGGAACCACTAGGAAACGCTACGACCCGAACCTGATCTCAATCCGTGTGACTTGCTCGGGCAGAGTCGACCCTGCGTTTGTGATGAAGGCCCTCGAGGAAGGCTACGACGGTGTCCTAATCGCCGGATGCCACCCAGGAACATGCCACTACATAAGCGGGAACTACAAAGCCGCTCGACGATTCGCTTTGCTGCGTAGAATGTTGAGGCAGATGGGTATTCCCGACCAACGTGTGAGACTTGAGTGGATCTCAGCCTCCGAGAGTGACAAATTCGTCACCGTCGTGAACGAGATGGTCGAGAACCTGCGCAAATTGGAAACCGTGGCACCACAATTGAAATAGCAGGCAGCCACGCACGGGCATGATTTCACATGCTTCTTGGGACAATCATTAATGTCGTCGCGGTCGCTGTTGGAACACTGATTGGCCTCGCGCTGAAGCGGAGACTGCCTGAACGAATCACTTCGATAGCGATGCAGGGACTTGGCCTAGTGACGGCGCTGATCGGAGTGAATATGATCATAGTAACTGAGAACGTACTCGTAGTCCTCGTGAGCATCGTGGTCGGTGGAGTGCTTGGAGAACTCCTCCACATCGAAGCGAGACTCGACACGTTTGGAGCAAAGGTCGAGGCGAAGTTGAGCAAGGAGAAGGGGATGTTCGCGAGAGCGTTCGTGACATCCAGCCTGTTGTACTGCGTAGGTCCCATGGCGATCCTGGGTGCGCTTCAAGACGGTCTGCGGGGAGACTATTCGATACTGCTAACGAAGTCTGGATTGGACGGTGTGGCGTCCGTGGCGTTCGCCTCCACGCTCGGAATCGGAGTACTGTTCTCCGCAGTACCTCTTACACTTGTGCAAGGAAGCATTGCAGTATGCGCGTCTGCACTCGAACCATTTCTCTCCTCGTCAATCATCAATGCGATGACCGCAACAGGTGGCCTCCTGATCTTAGGCATCGCCTTCAACATACTGCAAATAGCGAAGATCAAAGTTGGTAACTTGCTTCCTGCTATTCTCGTCGCAGCTTTCCTGTCGGGGCTTGTGCCATAGACAGCCGACCGAAGGCAAAGCAAGAGATGGGTGAAGGCACGAAATGAGCTGTAGACGGAAGACTCGATCGGGAGACTAGTCAGCACGACTGGCCAACGATGAGTATTGTGCTAGGTCGGAGTTGTATCGGTGCACAATTCCATCGTAGGTCATCCCGGTCTTCTCCAATACTCTGCGTGAGGCGAGATGGTCCGAATAGGTCAATCCTACAATGCGATCCAGCTTGAGGTTTTCGAATCCAAATCTGAGACACTCTCTGGCGGCTTCTGTCGCGTAGCCTTTCCCCCAGAAAGCACGTGCTATGTCATAGGACAGCTCGATTTCTGGGCCTCGACCCTCAACTGGGATGAGCCCGCAATCGCCAATCAGCAGTCCGCTTCTCTTCTCGATCAACGCCCACAGGCTGAGACCGTTCTCGTCTTGATGCGCCATTATTCTAGCCAGTCTCTGTCTTGTGACTTCGAATGACGACGAGGGCCCGCTTGGGATTCGCCCCATCACTTCTGGATCACCGAATATTGTGTGAAGCTGTTCTGCGTCTTCAGGTCGGAAGGGGCGAATGAGGAGCCGTTCCGTCTCCAGCAGGAAGCTCATTTGTCTCTCAGGAGATGGAACCGCCTAGAGAATGAGAGCTTTGCGTCTGCCTAACATCACTGTCTGACTTGTATGGCGGCGCTGGGGCTCTTCCGCTTTCCTGGCCTCTTGATCTGATAGTATCCGTCGACGCCCCTGTAGTATTCTTCCATGGAACTGACACGGGGTTGAACGGAGATCACTGGTTTGTAACTCGATTTCGTCCGCGGCGGTTACACTGTCGATCTTTGAATTATCTGTATCAGTTGCTGGGCAGCTCATCGAAGACCTGTCTCATGGTTTGCATGTATCTGCGGAAAGCGGTCCGGCCTTTCTCAGTCAGTCGGAGCATCGTGTGGGGCTTCTTGCCAACGAATTCCTTCTTGACATTGACGTAGCCGGCGTATTCGAGTTTGCCGAGGTGGGATGAGAGATTGCCGAAGGTCAATCCCGTTTGTCGCATCAAGAAGAGGAAGTCCGCACCTTCGAGTACGTACAGCTGTGCCATGATATTCAGTCGAGCAGGTTCGTGGACTAGCGTGTCAATATCTGTAAGAGGGCTGCCCTCTTTCGTGCCGGCCTTAGGCTTTGACATCCGAGGCCCCCTTTGCAGGCAAGGGGTATCTGCGCAGAAATCGAACGAACACAACTAGACCGATGGCCAGAATGGCAATTCCTATGATTGTCTGTGCTACGGGTCCGACGGGTTTGCCGAACTGCCCCCAGATCACTTCGGACATTCCATATAACAGGCCGTAAGCGTACAAGCGCTTGAAATCCAAGAAGTATGCCAGGACGCCGAAGATCACTGCAATCCAAACCGCCATCATTGGGGAAATCAGCATTCTCGGAGGCAAAGCAAGTCCTGAATTAGACAGCAGCAGCAAAGCAAAGATCGCTACGACTGAGATGATGAGCGCTACCACCGCCTTCCTTTGCCTAGCCTTCCGCGACGGACCGAATTTCACATGGCCCAGGCGTGGTGTCGTGATGAGCCTCTTGCCCAACGGCAAAACGAGGATAAGCGGCAGGATCAACAAAGTGTACCAGACGTAATCAGTGACCGATCGAATTCCGCCTATCAAAAGCATTGCGCCCAGGAAGATATCCCACAGCCCATCCTCGAAATAGGACGACCAAGCCTTTAGCTCAACTTCCTTTAGGCTAATTCTTCCTGCCACGCTACTTCACCTCCAATGGTGCGGGATATTTCCTCAAGAAACGAAACAGAAGAAGGGTTCCAACAGCCATCATGATGCCTGATGAGACAGCAACTACTGACAGCCCCACCATGGGGGAGCCTGCTTGCTTCAGCATGACAAAAGACACTGGGCTTGCTGCGAAGAGCGCTGCATACAAGTACATGCGACTGAGATCAAACAAGTACGCAGCTAGACAGAAGCCCACGACAGAGACCACGATCCAGGCAACCAATGGCAACGGTATGCCGACTGACAGCCCGGATGGTACGACCTCCCACGCGAATAGGAGACCGACGATCACTGTAATGACAAACACTATGCCTATCTTCCATAGTCTCACTTTTCTCCTCGGGCCAAACCTGACGACGCCCATTCTGGGGACAGTGACGAGTCTCTTTCCCGCGAACAATACGAGAACCGCCAACACTGACAGCACAACTTGGCTGACACTCAGGTTCCCCATTGGCTCTGGAACGACATACCCCCAAGATGTTCCAATGGCTGACAGCAACAACTCACTGAACACCGCAAACAGAAGAAGGCCCAAGTAGATATCCCATAGTCCATCCTCGAAATTCGAGGCCCAAGCCTTTCGTTCGATCTTTTTCAGACTGACTGTTCCGGGCATGTTGCATCACGGTGAACGAGCGCAATAGGCGGTGCGATGTATAAAGCTTTGCCGCGCAAAGTACTTTGCATGGAGTGCCCAATTCAGGGCGGCACACGCACGATGAGGAGCCTTTCTTGTGGAAAGAGCTAAAGGGCCACCACGTCGGTCGTTGGAATTGTTCAATGGTGGAGTCTATGGTTTCTAAGATTGCCCGGAACGTTGTGAATCAGTCTCTTCGCATTCGAGAAGATGATGTCGTTCACATTACCACTTCCGAGGACACTGTGGACCTGGCGGAGGAGGTGGCTATTGAATGCCGCAAAGCTGGCGCCGAGACAACGACGGCCTACGCCAGTGAGAGCGTTTGGTACTGGTCGCTGCAGAATCTTCCGCTTGAATGGCTGCGGGGACCCTCGAAGCTTGACCTGGCAACTCTTGATGTGGTCACCGCGTTCATAGGGCTCAACGCGATCGCCGATCCGAGACCGATGGCCAGGATATCTCCTGAGCGCTGGGCCGCCAATTTCGAAGGAGCCAACCACTACTATCAGAAGTTCTTGGCACGCAAGGTGAGGAGCGCGACTGTGACAGTAGGAGTCGTCACACGACAGAGGGCAAGCTCGTACGGCTTTGCCTTTCCGGCGTGGAAGCGGGCAGTCGAAGGCGCATTGAAGGCTGATTATTCAAGGATCTCTGGAACAGGCCGGAAGCTTCGGGGACTGCTTGATGGTACCTCTCACGACGTTCATGTCACTTCAGGAAGCGGGACCGACTTGAAGTTCCGTTTGGCCTCACGGAAATGTGCAATTGACGACGGCATTGTTGATGATGAAGACCTCGCAGCCGGAGCCTTCCAAACCACTCTGCCTGCAGGCAACGTCTTTGTCGCCCCTGACGAGAAAAGTGCCAACGGCACCGTGGTTTTCGATCTGCCAGTCCCACAGAGAGGAAAGCTGATCCGAGGTCTATCTTGGACATTCGAGAACGGACAAGTGACCAAGTTCACCGCCGCGAAGAACGGTGACATGATAATCCCGATCTGGGAGCAATCATCCGGTGACAAGAGCCGTTTCGGCGCCTTCGGGTTGGGAATCAACCACGCCGCAAAGCCTGGATACTTGGATAGCACCATAGTCCATGGTGCCCTAACACTCGGAATCGGTGGCAACAAAGTGCTCGGCGGGGCAAACGAGAGCACTTTCGGTTTCCAAGGCACACTCCTCAAATCCACGGTTACAATTGACGGACGGCGTGTGGTCTCCGAAGGAGAACTGCTCGTGTGAGACCCAGATCCAGTCATGCCCTAAGCACATGGCAGGAGCCCTGACCCACCAGTTCACGTCCAACCTGGAGAAACTGGGCCGGTCCGGGCAATTCTAGCGTCGTATCATACAGCCGCCTCTGCGTCTGTTCCTCGTAGGATGCTTGAGCGGTGGTTGTTCCCTTCAGTTCGTAGAAGCACTCGGTCTATGCATTCTGCCCATGTTATTTCTGGTCATACGGGTTCTGTCGGAGACGCTTAGCCACAGACAACTGACGGTCTATTGGCGAATCCGCGGCGCCTACAAATTCACGATAGGGAGACACGAATAGGGTGCAATTGAGAGACGCGGATTCGAAACCCGGACGCAAACCGTTGGAATGAGAATCGGACCTGAAGGCTAGAGGACAGTTGCGAGCGTCTTGGTCAGGCGCTTGCCGAAATCATATAACGTGCAGGACAATGAGCAATCATGACGGAGGGATAGCCAAGTGAAGAAGCGCGACCTGAGAAAGCAGTTCAAGGAGTTCTATGTTCCGTCCGCAAAGAAGGTAGAGGTCGTCGACGTGCCAGAGTTCAGCTTCGCCATGATTGACGGTCAGATTGAGCCCGGCAGGACAGTAGAAACGTCTCAAGAATTCCAGAACGCTATGATGGCGCTATACGGAGTATCATACACTCTGAAGTTCATGTCGAAACTGCGGAAGAAGAAGCCTATCGACTACACGGTGATGGGGTTGGAAGGACTCTGGTGGGTTGACTCCGGAGAGTTCGATTTCAACAAGAAAGAACAGTGGAGATGGACCATGATGATCATGCAACCCGAGCACATCACCCTGAAGATGTACCAAGAGGCTCTACAGCAACTCAGGAAGAAGAAGCCCAACCCGGCGCTAGACAGGGTCCGCCTTGAACGATTCCGCGAGGGCCTTTCCATGCAGACAATGCATGTCGGACCCTACGCTGATGAGCCACGCACCATCGAGAAGATGAAAGCCTTTGCTCGAGAGAACGGCTACAGCCTGCATGGGAAGCACCACGAGATCTACCTGAGCGACCCACGACGCGCCAAGCCAGAAAAGCTGAAGACGGTATTGAGGCAGCCGATACAGAAAGCCGCATGAAACAATAAGTCACTTCTTCGGATGAGTGAAGAGCCACTCAATCAGTCCGGTTGCTTTCGTTCCAAGTTCGTCGCATTCGTGAATGGCCATCTCCTCGAAGAGTTCGGTAGTACCCCCTGGGAAAGGTCGCGAGAACCTGACGAAACTCGCCTGCGAAACGAGCGTGGAGCGCAATGTGTATCGACTCCCATCAGCACCATAGACGCGTGTGGTTGCGCGAATCGGTGTTCGAACTTCTGCCTCCGTGAATTCTGTCTCAAGATCTACTCTTGAGATTGCCACGTGCCCTTCAGCTGTGGATACTGCGCCTGAACTATGAGCTACACCATTGACGATGTCACGTCTGAGACCTATCGAGAAAGTGTCGAACTGAGCGTGAAGTGCGTACCAGCTCTCAATGTTCCAGTTGCGGGGACCCCAACTCTTGTCACGTTGACCAAGCCCCTTGAGAACCTTGGTGCCGCTTGGCACTCTAATCGTCCCGTCGACGTGTCCCGACTGCTCGAAGTGATTGCTCCAGGAAGTGCCGCTTCCTCCGCCGAAATTGCAGGCGGGAAAACGCGCTTTCCAGTGGATGTCTGCAGTCACGTTTTCTCCGTCGAATCTGATTCTCCATTCCTTGTATGGTTCCACCAACTCGTACGATAGCCGACCGTCCGACAGTGCTCTTGCGAGATCGCTTGGAACTGATCCCTCGGGCTCCATGAAGTGGACTTCGCGATTGTTGCCGTGAAATAGGACGAAGACGAACTCTCGTTTCGCTAGGTTCGGCAGCAACCCGATTGTTGAGAATCCTGAGAGGCCGCTATCTAGGTCGACGAAGTTGAAGTAGTAGCTCTCGCGCCAGTCGGGACTTTCAGAGGGTTCATGCGGATAGTCGTCAGCGTCAGTGAGGGCGCTCATATGTGTCACACTCCAGCCGATACGAGGGCTCACTCAGGCATCAAGTAGAGCACTGGGTCCCTTTCAGGAACGAAAGGTAGCGCCTTCATCTTCAGAACCTTCATCTTGAGCCTGAAGAATGCCGGATCCTCATTGTGATCCATGAAGTATGACAGATGCTCATCGAGGACAGCCTGTGAGATGTTCCAGTCGACCTTATCCGTGATTCCCACTTGGTCGGTGAATCTGGCGTAGCCTCTCCAATAAGCGGTCGCGCCCGCGAGAAGAAGCTGCTTCCGGTCCATCTCAGTGAATCTCATGTAGAGCTCGGCTTGAGCATTGTTTGCCGCCTCAGCGTACGCCGGCAACTCGTCAAGACCGACCGAGACGATTTTGTCACCACGTTTTGCGTACGCAGCCATGCTTGTTACGAGGCTAGAGTAGTCGCCGGGTTCTACAGTCATTGTTCCTATGTCGTTGAAGTGGGCTTTTGCATCTTTGATTGTCATTGCGAGGCCCAGAGATGACGATGGCAACTTCGCCTCGGTTCCCGACCACGGTAGCCACAGTCTGCCGTGTCCATCATACAGGTTCGTGTATTCCGAAACCACGAGAATCTCGTCATTCCCCATGGGATATGGACCGTGGTCAACGATCTTCGCGCGTGCTTCACATTCTTCTAAGAAGGCGTAGAGGTCGATTGAGCCGACTGCTCGCCTAGCTTTGGTAACCTGTTCTGTACTGACGGGCTGTAGATGATCCTTTAACCATCTGAGAGATTGCTCGTTCAAGGCCAAGTTTGTGCGATCGGAAGCTGCCACAGTGGGTTTTCCAGTACTGAAGTAGTTGGTCGCGAGTCTATGCCATTGTTCGAGCATGAACTTCCATTGTTCACGTTTCTCAGCCGGCTCCTTTGACGGATTCTTTCCGCACTTGTCGTAGATTGTTCCCATTCGTGCTAGTGAATAGTAGAGCCAAAGGTATGAGATTGAGAGCGCTTGTACAGGTGAGAGCAGCGTTTTACTTCGTTTCGCTAGTTCCTCCGGCGAGCTCTTGCCCCAGACCTGCTTCATCACATCGAATAGGTTGTGATAGGTCTGATAGAATCCTACACAAATGTACGCGTTGACTGGGAACAGCTTAGACTCTAGAAGACTTCTCTCAAGTAGAATGTTCCCGAACACTCTGCTCAGATGGGCAATCTGCTTGTTGATTTCAGAAGTCTGCAGAATAGAACCTCCTTGAGGAGACTTCGAATCTGGAACCACGACTCATGTTCGGTGCGTATTTAATGCTTCATGCCTACCCAGCAGAAACACCGGAACTACCGATGCCCTATGCGGCCACCAGAGTCCATGTCACATGCTGGGTCATTTGCCGCCAGTCTTTTATGATCCCATCCACGAAACCGTGCAGTCACGTGTCTGGCTTGCGAAGAATCGGAAAAGGCCGGATAACCCTCAGACTCTCAGCTGAAGGAGAGCTGCGGATTATCAAGTCGATCCAAGACGTGATCCGTCTCTGGAAAGAAGGAGCAGACGGAAAGATCGTCATGGTCGAAGACGCGGGCATAACGACGCTAGGACCGATTCTGCCTAAACTCGCCGGAGTGGTTTGCACGTCAGGTGCGCTCGGATCTCATCTCGCAATCGTCACGCGCGAGTTCTCGATTCCCGCCCTGATGGGAACCAAGATGGAGACAACGGAGGACCTCAACCAACGCAAAGTGATCATTCAGCCGAGTGATGGTCCGGACGGATTCCTTCTACTGTCCGACGACAATTGATCCAAAACCAAACAATCAACGTCAACTGGACTGCAATTGCTGGACCAGCTCTTGCACGCGGCCTCGAATGACCTCTCGTATCGATACAATGCCTTCCAATGACTTGCCTTTTGGATCCTCGATCCTCCATTCCTCTATTTTCGGGAGGAACTTCGCGGGACAGAATTCTGCGGTTTCACATCCCATCGTTATGATCCTTTCAGCTTGCGTGATCATGTCCGGGGTTAGAACCTTCGGTTTGCTGTTGCTGATGTCAATTCCGATCTGTCTCAAGGCCTCGATGACAAGTGGGTTTACCGAACTGGCCGGTCTCGTTCCAGCGCTGATTGCGTGGAATTCTGCTGGTCTCAGTTTGTTGAAGATAGCTTCAGCCATCTGGCTTCGGCCTGCATTTCCGACGCAGACGAAGAGGATTGTGCGAGTCAATTCGTGGTTACCTATGGAGTGTATTTGAACGGGTGTTTTGCCCGTTCCTTGTTCTCCATTAGCTCGTCAGTGGACGGCCAGCCTTCCGCGGCTCTCCTGATCGCATGCCTCATGGCCTTGTAGTTGTTGATGTACACTCTCTTTCGGTCCACGGCTGCCGGGTGAACGAATATGTTAGCGATTATGACGATATCATCCACAGCTGCTTTGGGGATTGTTCCGTCAGCGACGCTGTCCACCACTGCTTTCGCGGCGCCGGCCTGGGCTGGTCCGTAGACTAGGCTTGCGTCTCTCATTCCCTTGATGGAGACTGTTGGAACGAGCAGAGTCGGCGGCTTGACTGCGAGGTTCGGTTCGAGGATTGCGAGCAGCGGCTCATGTCCAAGGGCAGGAGAAGCTTTCGCGCGAGCGAATGCTTCTCCAACGGGTCCGTCTTTCTTGCCGACAAGGAGGTCGATGTGTGCTACGTCCGGTTCGTCTCCTGCTAGAGCCTCACCGATCCCAAGCGCGAGATTCTGTATTTCTTCTGGTCGGATCCCGACTCCTGAGAAACGTTCAGCGAGTGGTTTCGCCGTTGGGGCCTCAACCTCCGCAACCCTCCGCTTCGCTTTGCCTATCTTCTCCAAGTCGAGCCTGAGCTCGTCTCTTTCCTCATACGTCAGCTCGCCACCCACGCTGAGAGGCAGACGGACCGGGCCAACTTGGATCCCCATCATGTTGAGCGCAGCCTTCGTTGCAACAGGGCCACTCTTCACAATGATTCGAGACATCTTCTGAATCGTAAGCTGGATCTGTCGCGCGTCGTTCAGTCTGCCCTCCTGAACTCCCTTGAGCAATTTGAGATGGTAGTCCGGGAATACGTTGGCACTCGCAAGGATCATACCCGAGCAGCCTGCTGCGAGCGCAGGAAGCACGACCTCATCATGACCGCACACTATGGCGAGCCTCTGTCCGACCTTCTCCAGAACCGTTAGGATGAAGCGGAGCTCTCCGCTACTGTCCTTCAATCCGACGATGTTTGGGATCTCAACAAGATCCTCGACGAGCTGCCATGGCAATGACACGCCTGTTGCCTGAGGGATGTTGTAGAGTACGATCGGAATGTCAACTGACTCTGCGATCAGACGATAGTGCTCGTAGAGGCCCCGGTTCGAGGGCTTGTGATAGTATGGCGTGACGATTATCGCGGCGTCTGCGCCCGCATCTTTGGCGTGTTTTGTTTGCTCGATGGTGAGCTTGGTTCCACTCGAACCCGTTCCAGCAATAACGGGGACATGCCCGTCTGCCTCATCGATTGTAACCTCTATGACATGTCTCCTCTCCTCTTCTGTGAGATTCTGAAATTCGCCTGTGCTTCCACAAGGAACGAGCCCAGTTACGCCTTGGTCGATCAGGTAGCGGATCAGACCCCGTAGGCGTTCCTCGTCAACGCTTCTGCCATCATCTGTGAACGGAGTAACGAGCGCAGGATTCACACCGCCGAGCTTGAACAAGACCAATGACCCGGGTCTGCTAATGTGACTGTAAGCTCTTTAAGCGCATACCTTGGCCCCTCGGGTCGGCCGGCCCCACAATTCCTGACGAAGCATTATATGACAATCCGCAGGCATTTCTCTTTGGAGTTCTGGCTGATGAAAGACGCCGAAAGAGCACTTGAGAAGATTGGACTGCCTGGAAGAGACCTCTACTCACTTCCAACCTCGACCAAGCGTTTTCCGGATGGATGCCATTGGCGTATAGAGATCTCTGGGGTTGAGAGGCCTGACACGTTGAAGGCGCTGATTGATGAGGCGAAGAAGAGAGACGTGCCCGTTCACAGATTGATCAGTGTCGTAATGGGTGCTTCTTTGCTGACACGGGCCGAGCTTAAGGAGTTCGCTTCTCTTGCGGCCGATGCAGAGATGGAAGTCATTCTCACGCCTGGTCCAAGAGCGGGCTGGGATATCGGACGACAGATCGCGACCCCTGAAGGGGCCCTGTCTGGAATGCGATTCAGAGGAGCAGATCAACTCAACTATGTGATCTCTGACATCAAGAGATCCATCGAACTAGGCTTCAGAGGATTCCTAGTCGTCGACGAGGGCCTTCTTTGGGCGCTCAACGAGCTGCGCAAGATAGGCGAGATTCCGAAGGATGTCAAATTCAAAGTCTCGATATTCGCAGGCCACGCCAATCCGGCAGGAGGAAAAGTCCTCGAAAGCCTTGGCGCTGACACATTCAACCCTGTCGCAGACCTGGGCCTGCCACAGCTTGCTGCAATTCGAGCAGCCGTAAACATGCCGGTCGACATACATGTCTACCTCTTCGACTCGTTCGGAGGATTCAACAGACTCTACGAATGCCCAGAATTCTGCCGAGTAGTCGCACCATGCTACTTCAAGATAGAACCAGGCGCAAGCGTCGGCTCCATGTATAAGAACTGGGTTTCCCCTGACTCTCTGGCATTCTCCGTGAGAGAGAAAGTCAAGTACGCCGAGATCATCAGAGAACTCGTTCAGAAGCATTATCCCGAAGCCAAACTGTCAGAGCAAGGAGCAAAGGATCTCGCGATCCCACGACCCTGAATCAGATCCACACCGATTCCGCCAGCCCCCTACCACCACCAGTTGACTGAGCATTCTCTACGACTTGTCACGAAGGCGGAGACTCTCCGCCACACGCTCAGCGAAAGCATCGACGGCCGGCCTGTGTGTACCCTCGAGAATCCGCCTTCGCCTGATTGCCAAGGACTCGATGATATTGAAGCCCCTATTCGCGAGCTTCTCGGTGAGGCTACGCAGGTACCTCTTCTCGTCAAACCCTCCATAGGTCATGAACAGGAAGAACTCTGGGACTTCGAAACCACTCAAGTTGTGGATGAATCTGTTCAAAGGTGGACAGCTGAAGGTCCATTTCGGAAAGCCCAATAGAATTCCGTCAAACGTTGACAGATCCATCTGTCGGTTCTGGATCTTGACCTGCGATTCGGGCACTATCGAGTATGCAAGCCAGTGCAGATATGATCTCTTGCGAGTAGGGACGATCTCGACGACCTCGACATTGCAGGATCTTTGAAGTCCTTCCGACATTGCCTGAGCGATGAGTCTAGTGCTCCCGCTGTAGGAGAAGTATGCGATCAGCACCTTGGCTTGCTGTTTTCTGCTCGACACAGTGTGCAGCTCGCCTTTGCCCGACGATTGGCGCTCATCAACTTGACGCGAGCCATGGGCTTGTGAGTGAGGTACTAGCCTAGGATTGATGCGAGTATTCCTTTGGCGCCGTGGAACTTGTAGTCCGCTTGCTTCCAAGCTATACTCTTGGGACCTTCGAGAACTTCGTCAGTGATCTCCAAGCCTCTGTGCGCGGGCAGGCAATGCATTACAACCGCATCGGATTTCGCTTGCGCGACGAGTTCATCGTTGATCTGGAATCCTTCGAAATCCATCATTCGTTGCGCTTGTTCAGTGTCCTGGCCCATGCTCACCCAGACGTCTGTGTAGAGTACGTCTGCTCCTTCAGCGGCCTCGAATGGGTCGTCGGTATACCAGATCTTCGAGTTGGACTTGTGCGCCAACTCGTTCGCTTTCTTCGCGACATCGGAGCTTGGTTGATAGTTCGATGGTGTCGCTATTGATATGTTGACTCCGGTGGTTGCACATGCGAGCATGAGTGAGTGGCAGACATTGTTTCCGTCGCCAATCCACGCGAGTTTGAGTCCTTGAAGTGATCCTTTTGCATCTTCGATTGCCGCCAGATCCGAAAGCGCTTGGGTCGGATGTTCCAGGTCGCTTAACGCGTTGATGATTGGCATTCTGGCATGTTCCGCGAGTTCGGCGAGCGTGTCATGATTCGATGTTCTGTAGACGAGCACGTCCAAGTAGCCTGACAGAACACGTGCCGTGTCCTTGATTGGTTCCCCACGCTTCAGCTGCAGTTCGTCGGGTCGCATGTAGAGGACGTCGGCGCCGAGTCTCATTGCCGCGGACTCAAAGCTGACTCTTGTGCGAGTAGAGGGGTGCTCAAAGAGCAAACCAACCACCCTTCCTTCCAGGATTCGAGCATGCGTGCCGCCAGGAGACACAGGCCTCAGCTTCTTTATCGACTTCAAGAACGCGTGAATCTCAGAGGTGTCAAAGTCGGAAACGGAGAGGAAGTCTCTCCCCTTCAAAGCCGCCATACCATGATCGCCCGGGGGTCACAGTTGAATGAGCATGGTAGATGCTACTTAAACTGGTAGATTCGTGGACGGATTGCTAGGGTTTCACCTTCAATTCGACCCCGACGGTACGCTTTACGAGCTGGGCCAATGTGTCCACTGTACTCTGTGGGCCCTTCTTCGTCGGTATCGACATCACCAGCGGATACTCTCTTCGATGTTTTGCCACGAGCGGTTGAACCCACTCCATTACAGGTTCAGTCACCAGGATGAGAGAGACCGAGTCATCGGAAAGGAACTTCGCCAATGCTTTCTCAGCGTCGGCTCGGTCCTTGACGTACTTGCTCCTCCTCAGACCCGAGATTCTGAAGTATGCTGCCGTCTCGCGATCTCCCAGCAACGCAATCTTGGTCATCTAGGACCCATCGACCTCAAACCATTCAACGGTGGCTCGTCTGCACTAGAACTGTTTTAGCACATCATCTTTTCCCATTATCCGCCCACAGTAATGGCAGCGAATCCTGAGAGGCTCAGGAACCTCGACCTTGAATTCTGGAGCGACGGGTTCGCGAGCATTCACCACACATGAAGGATTGTTGCATTTGATGATGCCTCGAATAGTCTGAGGGAGCTGAACCCGTTTCTTCGATGTTACCGCATATTCCCGGACAATATTGATCGTGGCTTTCGGTGCGATCAGAGCGATCTTGTCGACCTCTTGCGGGTTGAGCTCTCGATCGTCTATCTTGACGATGTCCTTTCGTCCGTGCCGTTTGCTCTCAACGTTCATGACGGCGCTGACAACCTCGCCATGTTTCCCGTTGATTCCTAGAATGTGGAGAACGTCTAGTGCATGTCCAGGCTCGATGTGATCAATGACGGTGCCGTTTCGAATCTTCTTGACGTACAATTGATCCTTTGAGGACAAACGCTAGTCAGATCGGCTAGTGCGAAAGACCCGTATATATGAATTGGAAACCCCACACCAAGACCTGCCGTCGCCGATGGGACAACGCTCAGGCGAGACTAGCTATTTACCGAACCTCGTGACTTGTTTCGTCTTGTGGCTCCGATGGACTTCACGGGCAGGGACATCGTATCGATCAGGGACTTCACATGCGACGAGATCGATTACGTTCTAGAGAAGACTGACTCGATGGAACCTCTGGCCCGAAAAGGATCAGACATGCTACACGGCAAGATCCTCGCCACCGCCTTCTTTGAACCGAGCACACGCACGAGGCTCAGCTTCGAGTCAGCCATGTACAGGCTGGGTGGAGCCTGCATCGGGTTCGCAGATCCAAGAGCCTCCTCGGTTGAGAAGGGAGAGAACCTCGCAGACACCGTGAGAGTCCTTGAGAGCTACGCTGACGCGCTAGTGATACGCCACCCTCTAGAGGGCGCAGCGAGGCTCGCAGCTGAGTTCTCATCTGTTCCGGTCATCAATGCCGGCAGCGGCGCGGAGGAGCATCCGACTCAGGCCTTGCTGGATCTGTACACGATGAAGCGGGAGAAGGGGACAATCGACGGCCTCAACATTGGGCTCGTCGGAGACCTACGCTATGGGAGGACCGTCCACTCTCTTGCATATGCCCTCGCCCTATACAATGTCAAACTGCACCTGATCTCCCCTGATTCGCTTCGAATCCGAAGAGATGTGCTTGTGGAGGTCGAGAAGAAGATCCCCGTGCGTGAAAGCACTGACCTAGTGCAAGCCTTGCCAGACCTTGATGTCATCTATATGACACGGATTCAGAAGGAGCGTTTTCCCGACCTTGCCGAGTACGAGAAGGTGAAGGGCTCGTACCAGCTTGGAATGGCTGAGCTGGGATCCGCAAGGAAGGATGCCATTGTGATGCATCCTCTTCCAAGGGTTGACGAGATCAGCCCAGACGTTGACGGCACCGTCCATTCGAAGTACTTCAAGCAGGCGCGGTACGGTCTTCTGACACGGATGGCTTTGATATCGCTAGTCCTCGGAAGCCTAAAGTGAAGAGCCTGACTTCTTTCCTGTTACTTCATGTAACAGCTTATATTCGGGATCCGTTACCTATGGTAAACGATAGCACTTGCGACTCGCCGTACTCCAACCTTCAAAGACCGCCAGAGTACTGCCGGTGCACATCCTAGACTACATGGCATTCAGAGACGCCTTCGGCCCCAGGAGCGAAGAAAACGAACTGCACATGCTGGAGAAGTTCCATGCAGCAAGATGGATGATCCAACGTGGCCTACAGGACACCTTCGTCTCAGCCACTCTGAGGACGGTACCGGAAACGGAAAGCGACGTTGATGTCGACGTCTGCGGAATAGACCAAGACGCTGTCAACCTCGTCTTCTGTGAAACAGGACCCGCCAGCGAGAAACTGTTCCGGAGCCTAGAGTTGGTGCAAGACGCGGAAAACGCAAACGCGACTTTGATCTTCCCCTCAAGAGTTGACACCAGTGAGATTGGCGATCGATTTCCGGAAGCGTTTGAGTCTGGCAAGTTCGAGATTCAACGACTTCCGTGGCGTGAGCGCGTGATCGACCGAACATTCCGTGAAGCTTTGGAGATCATGGGCTTGCTCGGAAATGAGACGAGAGTTCGAATGCTCGTTCCCTTGCTGGAGCGACCGCACGGGAAGAGACACTACCGATCAGAGATCAATCCGAAACTCGTCTATGAGAATGTCACATCACTGCTGACCCATCGACTAATTGACGAACAAGACGATGACACCTACGGACTGACAATGGTTGGGAAGCAGATCTTCTGCGAATACATGGCGTTCGTGGAAAGAGTCCGGCGAGTGTTGGAGGAAAACAGAGAATGAAGACAGAAGATGGAATTGACCTGAACAGAGAGTATCCTGAGCGACTGTGGAAGAGACCGATCGAATTTCACGATGGCAAGCCACGAGTGCGCATCGCAGCCTCAAGCTACAACCAACGAGTACCATACACGATGTTTGGGGACGAAATCACACACAGCGACAGCGAACGTGAGCAACCTGAAAAGACATCAACAGACGAGCCTCAAGTGATGGTATCCATCGAAGCAGGAAACGCGAAGGTAGCGGTAGAACTACCGTCAGTGAATAAGAAAGACGTCAGTCTGCACTGCGCAGAGAACTCTCTCACGCTATCCATCAAGACCCAGGCAGGATCATGGATGAAGGAAATCCCTCTGCCATTCCAGGTTGACCCCGACACCGCGAAGGCCGTCTTCAAGAATGGGAAACTGGAACTGGTAGTGAGAAAGCACGGAAAGTTCAATCCTCCTCGACCGAGACTGGATTGGGTGTGAGAGTGACGACAGAAACAGCGAGAGAATTGGATCAGTGCAGAAACTTCGGTGATGTCTTCGAACTCGTGAAGAAGACGGTGGAACGATCCTTAGGTCAGAGACGTTCTGGTCTGATGCTGTACCTCGCCGAACTTCCCGAGCAGATAGGAGCCTATCATGCAATGGGCACGAACGGGATTGTCATGAACAAACTAGCGCTGGACGCGGTGACGCGGTCGGCGCGGACCCTTCGCCATATCAACTCCTACGTCTACTCGATCCTGCTCCACGAGTATCTACACTCGTTGGGCTACGTGGACGAAGCGCAAGCCAGGAAACTCGTGTTCGAGGTCTCGAAGGAGAATCTGGGCGACGACCATCCCGCAACCGAGATCGCACACAGAGGCCCCGCGGAAATGTTCCCAGGGATTGGTGAACCCATTCGTAAGGAACACTCACAGAATGTGGAAATAGTCACTGACTTCGACAGATCGACCGACAGATACATCAAATAGCCAATAGACAAGAC
>Ga0208828_1000400_pt1 | contig 19607 bp, 15 predicted proteins | sample Kivu_160m_FD_185487 | JGI IMG/M metagenome (GOLD analysis project Ga0208828, IMG submission 185487) | Freshwater microbial communities from Lake Kivu, Western Province, Rwanda to study Microbial Dark Matter (Phase II) - Kivu_160m (SPAdes)... | ecosystem: Environmental > Aquatic > Freshwater >... | reverse complement strand
ATATTTCCGAAAACGTTCCCTCTGTTTATACATTATCCCAGAATTATCCGAATCCGTTTAATCCGGCAACAACGATAAAGTTCGGAATACCTAAAAATGATTTCGTAAATATCAGAGTCTATGATATCCTCGGCAGGGAAGTAGCCGAACTGGTTAATGAGCAGTTAAATGCAGGATTTTACGAAGTGAATTTCAACGCTGCAAAACTTGCCAGCGGAATGTATTTTTACAGAATTGAAACGAGGAATTTTATTGATGTAAAGAAAATGATGCTGATAAAGTAACTCAGTAACATTAAATATTATATAAAACGCAGAGTCAAAACTCTGCGTTTTTTTTAGTACATACAATTTTAGTTTTTTTTGTAAAAAAATAGTGGGTTGATATACATTTTTCATTGTTTTTTTTAAAATGTGATAATGCAGTAGTTTTTATGTTGTATTTTTTAATTATAATGATTAATATTACGGAAAAGTCTAACTAAAACGGAATATAATACGGAATAGTGCTTTATAAACGCATAATAAATATAGATTTGCCCGAAATGCAATCCGCTTTTCTGTGGGGAGCAAGAAAAACAGGTAAATCTACATTTTTAAAATCTAATTTCGCTGAAAGTATCTATATAGACTTACTGCAATCGGATGTTTTTTTAAAATATTTAAAAGAACCGCAACGATTTCGTGAAGAACTGGAGGCAGCAGAAAAAAATAAATTAAAGTTTCCTGTTATTGTTGACGAAGTACAGAAACTGCCGCATCTTTTAGATGAAATTCACTGGTTAATAGAAAATAAAGGTTACAGTTTTATACTCAGCGGTTCAAGTGCAAGAAAAGTTATAAGAGGAAAAGGAAATTTGCTTGGAGGTAGAGCATGGAGATATGTAATGTTACCTTTGACAACTGTTGAAATAAAGGATTATAAGTTGCTCGATGTTCTTAATAAGGGTTTGATACCTTCTCATTATTTAAGCCTTAATTACAAGAAGTCCTTGAAGTCATATATAAATGATTATCTCAGGGAAGAGGTTTTTAATGAAGGATTAACAAGAAATATTCCTGCATTTTCAAGATTTTTTGATGCAATGGGATATTCACACGGGGAGTTAACCAATTATTCAAATATAGCCAGAGAATGCGGAGTAAATGAAAAGACAGTGAAAGAATATTATCAGATATTGGCTGATACGTTAATTGGAACTAAACTAGAGCCTTTTAAGAAAAAGCAGGAAAGGGAAGTAATAAAAAAAGCAGGAAAATTTTATTTATTTGATATAGGTGTTGCAGGAGCCATTACAAAAAGAACAATCACGGAAGAAAGAGGTGAATTATTCGGCAGAGCATTCGAGCATTTTATTTTCATGGAACTGAATGCATATAAACTTTATAATGATTACGATTTTGAAATTAATTTTTGGCGAACAAAGACGGGTATTGAAGTTGATTTTATACTGAATTCAGGGGAGATTGCAGTTGAAGTGAAGGGCTCATCATATATAAAAAACGCTGACTTGAAAGGATTATATACATTCAGACAGGAACATAAACCGCGAAGAACAATTCTTGTCTGCAACGAGAGAATTCCAAGGATTAAAAACAGTATTGAAATTATGCCTTACAGAGATTTTCTAAAAGAGTTGTGGAGAGGGGAATTAATAAAATAGATTAATCCGGTGCGAAATGTTGTTAAACTCTGCGTTTTTTATTTTTGAGTGCAATATTCTCTGAGCAGTTCCCAGGAATAAATACCCGTATGATGTCCGTCTTTCCAGGTAATCTGTACGGCATAGTTTCCGACTTTTGAAATTGTGTCTATTTCATAGAATCCGGCTTCTTTAAAAGGATTTTTTATGGGAATATATGTATCCGATGAATTCGATTCATCTTTGCATGTCGCACACGGGCATTCGTCTCTGAGGACTTTTAGCGGTATTTCCGCTTCCAGACCGTCATTCCATTTAACAAAGAGTTTTTCGTCTGTTCTTTTAATCCGGACAGGATATAGTTCCATTATTCTTTAATTTTGTTTTTCATTAAAAAAGAAATTATTGTCAATATAATTCCCGGGAATAAAAAAATAAATGATATTTTCATCCACAGGGTCAGCAGAACACAAAGCAGAGGACCTGCCATTCCGCCGAGTAAATTCGAACTCGATGCAAGTCCCATTATGCCTGCGTTTCTTTCTTCAGGTGAGTGTTTATTTATCAGTGAATAGAAACCGGGTATGATTCCGCCGAGTGAAAGACCGAGCAAAATCCTGATTGGTAAAAGTAAGAAATAATTTCCCGATATTGTATGAAGTGCAAATGCGGCAGCCGACAGGTTCATTGCAATGAACATATTCTTCGAAAAACCTTTTTTGTCGAATCTTCTGCCCCACCAGGGAGAAGCAATTGCAGCCGAGATACCGGTCACACCGAAACTTACTCCCGTGTAAGTTGACATAAATGCAGTATCCATTTCAAAAGTTTCTATAAACAAAGCAAAAATCGGGTTTGTAACCGTAACGGATATCTGGACAATCGCAATTATCAGCAGAGCAAATTTAATTTCCTTTTCTGAAATCACATATCTTATATTGCTAAATATCGAAAAAAGTCTTCCGTTGGTATCTTTTTTAGCGGGTTCTCTGACATAAATCAGGATAAACAAACCGCTTGCAAAACATAAACCTGCTACTATAAAAAAAACCGACCGGTACGAAATAAGGTCAGCGAGTAATCCTCCCGCTAACGGACCGGCTATGGCACCGGTGAAAAGAGAAGACTGCAGTATACTGATAGCATATCCGGATTTTTCCTTCGGTGTACCGGCTGATACGAGTGCAAGTGCTGCTGCGAGAAATCCGCTTACTACACCCTGCAGCATACGGAAAGCAAAAAGATGCCAAATATTTCCCGAAAAACCTATTAAGAGCTGCGAAACAGATAATCCGAAAATAGCTCTCAAAGTCATCGCTTTTTTTCCGTATTTGTCTGCGAGTGAACCCCATACCGGAGTCATAATAAAAGCCATTATGAAAGGACCGGCAAAAACCAAACCGCTCCATCTTTCGAGTAAATTTTGCTCTGTAATTCCAAGTTCTCTGATAAAGAAAGGAAGGAAAGGAACCACCATATTCATTCCGAGCATAGCAATGAACTGAGCTATCCACATCAATAAAAGATTACGCTTCCATATTTCCATCTGTTACCGTTTCTGCGTCAAAATGCTTAAAATTAATTTATTTTGATTAAAGAATAAATTCAGTAAATGTGATTTTACTTAACGGCTTAACATGGATATTCTTAATTTTCCGATTTTATCATTACATCCATCCCGTCCTGCCTTATTCTCTTGCTGCTCCGTATAACTTTTATCAGGTTCATACATTCATTACTCGTAACATATAACTCGTCATTTCCTGAATGATTCAATTCCGGTAATTCAACCGCTGATTTACGCTGATTGTCTGCTAATATTAGCAAATTATTCGAGTACATTCACGGCCTCAGCTTTGAACACTGATTATCTTGTCGTAAAAGATTAATATGAAAAAGGAAAATATGAAAAAATTTTACAGTAGTAAAAAATAATTAAAAAATTTATTTTTAAACAATGAAACCTGTACCCCAATAAATAAATAAATAAATATGTTAGAAATTTTAAACCAGTTAAAAGAGTTATCGTATAATCTCCACTGGTCGTGGAACAACGGCTTTTACGAAATATTCGAAGAGATAAACAACGATTACTGGAAGTGGACAAACCAGAATCCTATTAAGTTTCTCAATGCGATTAACAACGATTACTTGTTCGAAGTAATTGAAAGAAGGAATTTAAAAGACAGAATTCACACTATATACAGAGATTTCAGAAAGTATTTAAATTCAAAAACATATTTTGAAAACACCTACGGCAAACCGACGGGACCGCGCATAGTTTACCTGTCAGCAGAGTACGGCGTAGCAAAATGTTTAAAATTTTATTCCGGCGGACTGGGAACTTTGTCAGGCGACCATATGAAATCTTCATCTGACCTTGGTATTCCGCTCGTCGGCATAGGGCTTGCATATTTATACGGATATTTCAGGCAGTATATTAACAAGGAAGACAGGCAGGCGGAGTTGTATGAAAGGAATGAATTTAATTCACTCCCGATGCAGCAGCTGCTCGACGAGGATTACAGACCTGTAAAGATAATTGTCGATATGCTTGGGGTAAATGTCTATGCCCAGATATGGCAGGTAAATGTCGGCAGAAATAAGTTGTATCTCCTTGATTCTTTTGTAGATGAAAACGATCTGGAATTTAAAACAATAACCGATATCCTTTACGGAGGCGGAACGGAAAAAAGGCTCCAGCAGGAAATATTACTCGGTATAGGAGGAATGAAACTTCTCGAAATATTGCAGCTGGATATCAAAGCATATCATATGAACGAAGGGCATTCGGCATTTTTGGTGTTTGAGCGTATTAAGAATTTTATGAGCCGTCATAATATTTCATTTCGTACCGCACAGGAAATGTGTTATTATTCAAACATTTTCACTACACATACACCGGTTCCCGCGGGAATAGATATATTTCACAGGTCATTAATGGAAAGATATTTCAAAAATTATGCGGAACAGGAGCTGAAAGTAGGTTTTGACCAGTTTTTTGACGAAGGCGATTTGACGAAAAGTGCTCTTGTGAACGACCATTTTAATATGGCATACCTTGCAATCAACAACTCCAATTTTGTTAACGGAGTTAGTAAACTTCACGGAGAAATCGCAAGAAAGATGTGGTCTCTGTCGCCCACAAGAAGTCAGATTCAGCATATAACAAACGGAATTCACACAAAGACTTATATTTCGCCTCATTCGGAAAATCTGTATATTAAGAATTTCGGAAAAGAATGGTATGATGTACAGGATATATGGGATAAAATAAGCGAGTTGCCAGATGAAGATTTATGGATAATGAGAAATAAAAACAGGAAACGACTGATTAATTTTGTAAGGGACAGATTAGTGGCAAAGGCAAAGATGTTTCATGTAACAGAAGAACGGATAGCCGAACTGTCCGAAATACTTGACGTAAACACTTTGACTATAGGATTCGCACGCCGCTTTGCAACTTATAAAAGAGGCACTTTAATATTTAAAGACATAAACCGTCTGAAAAAAATTATGTCTGTACCCGGAAGAAATATACAATTTGTTTTTTCCGGCAAGGCTCATCCAAAAGACGAAGAAGGAAAAAATTTAATATCGGAAATAATTTATTATTCAAATCAGGATGATTTTAAAGGAAAAATAGTTTTCGTGGAAAATTATGATATGTCGGTGGCTAAATATCTTGTAACCGGCAGTGACGTCTGGCTGAATAATCCCCGTAAACCGCTGGAAGCTTCCGGAACAAGCGGAATGAAAGTGGTCGCAAACGGCGGATTGAATCTAAGCATATCCGACGGATGGTGGGTTGAGGGTTACTCCGAAGACGTCGGCTGGACTATTGAAACACCGCCTAATTATGAAAGTATGAAACCTGAAGAAATCGACTGGGCGGAAGCAAATTCAATGTACGATTTACTCGAAAAAGAAATTATTCCTTTGTTTTACGACAGAAACGGAAGTAATATTCCCGAAAACTGGATAATGAAAATGAAAGCCTCAATAAGAATTCTTGCACCGTTTTTCAATACTCAGAGAATGGTAAAAGAATACAATGATATGTTTTATATGAAAGTCAAATAAATTATAAATCCCCAAAATATCTGTTTATGGAAAGAATATTGATTATCGGAGCCGCCGGACAAATCGGCTCGGAACTGACTATTGAATTGAGAAATGTGTACGGTAACGAGAATGTCTTTGCGACGGATATCAAGCAGGCGCCTGCCGATGTAACGGAAAGCGGACCTTTTCAGTTACTCGATGTACTCGACGAAAAAACACTTATACATTTTATTATCCGAAACAAGATTACTCAGGTATATCATCTTGCGGCTGTGCTGTCAGGCAATGCCGAAAAAATTCCGCTGCAAGCATGGGATATAAATATGAGAAGCCTGCTGATAATACTTAATCTTGCAAGGGAAGTGGGGCTGAAAAAAATTTTCTGGCCGAGCTCAATAGCGGTATTCGGGAAAACCACTCCGAAAATCAACACCCCACAGCTTACGGTTACGGAACCGAATACGGTTTACGGAATAAGCAAACTCGCAGGCGAGAGATGGTGTGAATATTATTTTAATAAATATAAACTCGATATAAGAAGCATTCGGTATCCCGGATTAATCAGCTATAAAACAGAAGCAGGCGGAGGAACTACCGATTATGCAGTCGAAATTTTCTATGAGGCAATCTCAAACAGGAAATATGAATGCTTCCTTGAAAAGGATTCTACTCTGCCGATGATGTTTATGCCCGATGCAATTAAAGCCACAATTGATTTGATGGAAGCCGACTCGTCAAAGATAACCATAAGGTCAAGTTATAACCTCGGAGGCATTAGTTTCAGTCCCGGAGAAATATCAAACGAAATTAAAAAACATATTCCCGAATTCGAAATCACTTATAAACCCGATTTCAGACAGAAAATTGCGGAATCCTGGCCAAAATCAATTGATGACAGCGTAGCAAGGAAAGATTGGGATTGCAAATATATTTATGACCTGAATAAGATGACGGAAGTTATGCTGAGGGAAATCAAAATTAAACTGAACAAATAATATGCCGGTTGTCCCGGTTGAATCCCGCCTGACACGGAGGATACCCGGCGCGGACGATGAATGAATTAACAATTATCCCGAGGTTATTCGACTGATTAATTAGTAGGCTTCAGGGATTCAGGAGTATAAGTGTATAACAGTTGAGCAGATTAATCCATAAAAAGAAAATATATTAATGCTATAAAAGCTGCTTGTGTCAGCACGATTGAAATTCCGTAATATATATCGAATTCACGGCTCTTATCGAGTAAACTTCTGTCGTTTGATACCGTATATCTGTCATAGTAATCATTTGCTTTTTTCTTGAAAGTAATTGATGCATAGGCAGAACCAAGCGTGGCAAGTCCCAATGCTCCGATTTTCCAGTAATTTCTTTCTTTTTTAAAAATCGTAGATTTGTCTTTATCGACTATATCATCTTCCGGTGCAAAATAACTTTTTAAAATTATATGTACGCCTCCTGATGAGTCATAATTATCCATTGAAAATCTTTTACTGAAATAACCTGTTTTTTTAAATATCAGGTCACCTTCCAGTTTTTCGGGCAGGTATAATCTCAGAGGGGTTAAACCGAGTAATAGTGTATCGTTTTTATATACTTCCGCATTGTACGGAGTCGAATTAAAGAAATAAAAATACAGTGAATCGTTTATTCTGATTTTCGATGAATCCTCGGTCTGACCGTATGAACAGACGAAACACGAAAAAAATAATATTGCAATAAGAAAATATTTCAAAAAAAATTCCGCAATCTGTTTAATTCAATTTTATTTAAAGCAATAAACTCTTTTATCGTCCGATGCGGTAAGTATAAACGTATTCCAGACTACTGATGTTGTTCTGATTCTTCCTCCCGTTTTATAACTCCAGAGTTTACTTCCGTTGTTTGCATCGAGACAGTACAGATTACCGTCAAACGAACCTATAAAAACCATATCCTGATGTCTGAAAGGTGTTGCGGTTATTGTTCCGCGGGTACCGAATTTCCATACTTGATTCCCGCTGTTTATATCGAGGCAGTAAACATTTCCGTCTATACCTGCCGTAATAACAAAATCAGCGAAGAAAGTTGAAGATGATAAAAATTTTGTTTCAAGTGCCTTTTTCCATAAAAGGTTCCCTGAAGTATCTATGCAATAAAAATTTCTGTCGTCGCATCCGAAAAACACAAGGTTTTTATAAACCGAAAGCGGACAGTAGACCGGTCCTTCGGTCTTGAATTTCCATTCCAGTCTTTTGCTGCTGAGTGAATAGCAGTATATAAATCCGTTTATGTTTCCGCAGAAAATTTTGTTGTTATCGATAACAGGTTTTGCAAAAAAAGAGTTTGATAAATTTTTTTCTTTTGTGTAAAATGTGTCTTTTACTTTTCCCTGTAACGGCTCGACGGAAAAAATCTTCCCGTCTCTTGATGAAAAGTATAATAAATCATTATACAGTACTCCCGATGAAAGAGCAGTTCTGAAATCAATAATCCATTTGGTTTCACCTGTAATATAATTGTAAGAAAGAAGATACGAATCTTCATCGTCGTATGTGTTTCTGATTAAATTATCCCTGTAAATTAAAGCGCAGGCATCGCTTCCTTTTGCTTTTAACGTGAAATCACCGAGACGTTTTCCCGAAGATAAATCAATGGCAAAAATTTCGCTTCTGAGAGTGCTGACGAATGCAATATAATCCGTAACAAGAATGGAATTATACGGGAAACCCGCTTCGATTTTATAATCCCATAAAAGTTTAAAAGGAGGTTTTATATTCGAATCGGTTTTACTGATATTTGTGTTTCCGATATCTCCGCCTTCGAAAAGCAAGTCGTTTCTTGTGTTGATAAATACGTTTTCGGCGATTTTTATGGATGAACAGGAAGACAGAAAAATCGATAACAGCAATATTAAGATTTTTTTATCCACTGCTGTTTAATAATATGTTATACATCGGAAAAAAACAATTATAAAATTTAAGAAGAAAAAGGGATTAAAAGGTTGATTGATTATCCCGATTGATAAACGTTTGACCGGAGAATTGGTTGGTTAAATAACAAAAAAATCGGTTATCGGAAAGCGGCGTTCTGAGAACAGGTATGATTCGTTAGTCGGTATTTATTAATTAATAGTAATTTTTTATCGGGATAGGGGATAGAAACGGGTAATATGCAAAAATTTTTCTCTATGATAATATATACTTGACTTATAAAAGTGATTTATATAATTTAACAGAAGAAAAAAAACTTATGGACTTTTTCGACGACGACATAGAATATGATAATGAAGATGAAATTCACCGCAAGGAGAATTCCGGCACAAACAGCGACGAGAAAAAGAAAAAACTCTCGGAACTGCTGAAAATGCTGATTATAAGCAGAGACCCTGAACTTCTTGAAGAAATTATCGATTCCTATTACGACTGCGGCGATTATGACAATGCTCTTATCTATGCAAATTTACTTCTCGAAAAATATCCTTACCACAACGAAGGATATCTTAAGAAGGGAGTAGTACTCGATGCGCTTAAAGAATACGAACTTGCATTGAAATTTTTTAACAAGGGACTGCTGTTAAATTCTTCCGACCCGGAAATTTATCTGAACAAAGCTTTGACGCTCGGTAATCTGAAAAGATTCGACGATTCGCTTGTCTGCCTGAACAAAGCTTTGAATCTGGATTCGTCCAACACTGAAATTATTTTCAACAAAGGTCTCGTACTCGAAAAACTCGAGCGGTTCGAGGAAGCAATCGAATGCTTTAACATTACGGTAAAAGATAAGTTTTACGAAAAAGATTCTTATTATGAGCTGGGATATTGCTTCGATTTTCTCGATATGCTCGGAATATCGCTTGTCTATTACGACAGGCATCTTGAAATATCTCCGGATAATTACACGGCATGGTACAACCGCGGAATCGTACTTAACCGTCTCGGCAGATATCTGAAAGCAATCGAAAGTTACCAGTATTGTCTTTCGATTAAAGAAAATTTTTATCCCGCATGGTATAACTGCGGAAATGCCTATACGTCGCTCGGCAGATTATTAAGAGCTTATAAATGTTTTAAAGAAGCAATAAAATATAATAAAAAAGATAATTTCTCGCTTCATAATCTCGGAAATGTATGCATTGAATTAAGCAGATTTACCGAAGCAATCGAATATTTTTCTGGTGCACTTGAAATAGACGGCAGTAACTACGAATCTTTTTACGGCAGGGGAACATGTTATTACAATAACGGAATGTTTAAAGAAGCTTTAAAAGATTTCGATTCCGCTTTGAAACTGTTTGAAAGCCATTCCGAGCTCTGGTATTCAAAAGCTGACGCGGAATTTTCTCTTGGAAAATTTGACGAGGCAATTGACAGTTATAAAAAAGTAACGGAGTTCGAACCGGCAAATTATCTTGTATGGTATGATTACGGAATTGCACTGCTGGAAAAGAAAAAATACGGGGAAGCGCTTCGGGCATTCAGTGAATCGGTGAAAAATAATCCCGAGTGGGCTGAACCTTATTACGAAAAAGCCAAAATATATTTTATCAAGGGTGAAATAGAAGAGGGGTTGATAATGCTTGAACAGGGTTTCAGGTTGAATCCTTCGGACAGATTTCAGTTCGATTTTAACAAGGACTGGGAAAAAGTTATTGATTTTCTGATGAACAGGGAGTAATTATTTCCCGGATTACACTAACCTTCTGTCAGTTTAATTTTCTGTTATTTTAATTTTACGTCAAGTAGTTTTTTGTCCCTGATTTGTACGATTCGTTTGTATGAATATTCTTTAATAATTGAAAAGTCATGGGTAGCAACTATAACCGAGCCGCCGCCGGATGCAAAATCAAAAAGAAGTTTGATAATTTCCCTTGTTTCGAACGGGTCGATGTTTGCCGTAGGTTCATCCGCCAGTAATATTTCGGGATTATTTACGACTGCCCTTGCGATTGCGGTTTTTTGCTGCTCGCCTCCCGATATTTTCTGAGGTTTTTTACCAAGCAGATTAATCAGTCCTGTCTTTTCTGCTGTTTCATTGACTTTCTTCTTTATTTGTTCTTTGTTCATACCTGCAATATTCAGCGGGAGTGCAATATTGTCAAAAACCGTTCTGTCTGCCAGCAATTTTAAATCCTGATAAATCATCGATATCTTTCTTCTTACTTTCGGTATTTCGGTGAAGTCAACCGATGATGAATCGTATTTATCGAAAAATATTTTACCCTTATTGGGAAATAATTCGAAATGCAGCAGTCTTAATAATGTAGTTTTTCCGCTGCCGTTTTCTCCTATTATTATTACAAAATCGTTTTCATTTGTTTTAAATGAAGCATCTCTGAAAATTTCGTTTTCTTCAACTGATGAAGATTTTTTTATCGTTGAATCTTCGTAGCCGAATGATATATTGTCAACCTTTATGATTCCCATTTCTTTTCTTTGTTTTAATCAGAAAGTCTGCCAGTTCGACTGCAGCAAGCGTACTGTCAATTTTTGCTTTTCCTTTTCCCGCGATATCGAATCCGGTACCGTGTGAGGGTGAGGTTCTGATAATTTTTATTCCGCCCGTTAAATTGACACCTTTTCCGTATGATAAAATTTTAAATGGAATCATTGCCTGATCGTGATAGAGCGCAAGAATTACGTCGTAGTCTTTATAAATTTTATTTGCGAAAAATCCGTCCGATGCGAAAGGACCTTTAATTATAATTCCTCCCGCTTGTAATATTTTTAAAGCGGGAATAATTTTTTCGCTTTCTTCCGAGCCGAGTATCCCGTCCTCGCCGCAGTGAGGATTCAGCGATAAAATTGCAATTTTTGGTATTTCCTTCCCGAAAGTTTCCTTAAAATATTTATTAATCTGTATGGTTTTTTTTACTATAAAACCGGTCGATATGGATTTTGCAACTTTGCCGAGCGGGATGTGTATCGTCAGCGGAATAATATTTAAATTACCCGAATTCATAAGCATGAAATAGTTTTTATCGCCTGTTTGACTGCTGATCATTTCCGTATGTCCGTTGAATTTAAATCCGCCTTTGTTTAAAGCGGATTTCGAAACAGGCATAGTTACAACCGCATCGAAGCGTTTTTTCAGGCAAAGTTCCACTGCAAGTCTTACTGAGTGTCCGGAAATTTTTCCGGAGGTTTTCCCGATTGTTCCCGGTTCGGGTTTAAAGTTTTTGAAATTTCTTAATTCGATAACGTCATCCTGTTTAACCGGAGGCAGTTCTAATAATTCCGAATAATATTTGAAAACACTGTATATACCGGTAATTTTCACGCTGAAATTTCTTTTAATTACGGGTAATCCGAAAATTTTCAGAAGTATTTCCGGACCGATTCCGTTAGAGTCACCCGTCGTAAATATTATTCTGCTTTTCATTTTGATTTTCGTTTGACAGTCCCGGTTTTTAACGGCTTTTTTTTGTCTTCGATTCTCTGTATTTCGGCATCACCCCATAAACCTTCTATATTATAAAATTTCCTTGTTTCTTCGAGAAATATGTGCGCCACAACATCGACAAAATCCATTAATACCCAGTTTAAATTAGCGTATCCCTCGTTATGCCAGGGCTTAACACCCGATGCTTTTGATTTTTCGAGAATGTTGTCCGATATTGCTTTGACCTGCGTATCGCTTGAAGCAGTGCAAATCACAAAATAATCTGTTATCGACGTCAGTTTCCTTAAATCCATTACGAGTATATCCAGTCCTTTCTTTTCCAGCATCAGTTCAGAAATAAAAATTGCCAGTTCTTTTGAATTCATATTTTAAATTTTGATTGATAAAAAGGTATGCTTTTATTTCCTGTTCTTTTCTTTCTCTTCATATGGCTTTAATTTTCCGAAATCTTTTCCTATTAAAACCGTTGCATCGAGCAGTAAATTATCATTTAACTGCTGGGTGATGTTCCGTTCGGTTACACCTAAAATTGCTGCTAATTTTTTTACTGTTTTGTCGTTTCCGCGCCGGTCTATGATTATTGTCTGTACAATATCGCTCGATTTGTAATTTCCTATTTCCACGACGTCAACCCCTTTGCCTCTTAAATAATCAGTGAATATTTTTGCTACATTCGGTTCTCCCGTTCCGTTTAAAACTTCTATCTGGATGGTCTTTTCCTGCGGCGGAATTCCAGTATTTTTTTTCGATGTGTCGGTTAATTCCTTGTTCTGATTTCCTGATTTGAAATTGTTCATAATGAAAGAATAAGCAAAGTATCCTGCAATAATCAGAAATATAATAATCAGAATGTTTAATGTGTAGTTCAGGATGGATTTTTTAAAGTCTTCCCTCATTAATTTATTTGAAGTAATAATACGGATTATAATTGTAATAATTCAAATAATCTAATTCATCGAATTTTCTGAATTGAAAATTTAAATATGAATTATCGGAAATTTTATAGTCCACCGATAATCGTGATAGCGTCAGACCGGTTAAATCCTTCTTAAATGCGGCTGCATGTTCCTGTCCCAGCGGCGATGATAACAGGGGAACATACTGAAGCTTAACGTCGGCACTTACCGACAACCTGTCCGAAAATCTGTAGCTCATTGAATTTATATAAGAAGTGACCGACATATTTCCATACCGCGATGACATCAGGGAAATCTGAAATGAATGGTTCATTGAAAAGTTTTTCGGGTTGAAAATACCGAGTATAAGATTTCCTGTAGCTCTGTTGTATAAAGTTTCTTTTGGCTGTTTTACCTGAGAGTGAGCAATTGCGGAAAACATAACAATTAATATCAGTATCGCTGTAACTTTTTTCATTTTTAATAAAATAAATATTTTTTAGTAAAACATCAATAACATATTACATATTATATATAACATATAATATATAACATATAATATATAATATATAACATATAATATATGGCATAAAGTTTATTCACGTAAATAATTTTAGCTCGTTCCCAAAATCCCTTAACTGTCATCCTGAACTTGGTTCAGGATCTCTTCAGCCCCGTAGGGGCGTCATCTTTACAACTCGTTCCCAAAATCCCCTAACTGTCATCCTGAACTTGTTTCAGGATCTCTTAAGTATTAGTATTGGATGCTGAACCAAGTTCAGCATGACAGAAGAATAGCAGTCACACAACTCCAATCTTTGTAGCATCCGTAGGGGCTTCATTTCTGTAGCATCCTATCTCCCGACTGTCATCCTGAACTTGTTTCAGGATCTCTTAAGTATTAGTATTGGATGCTGAACCAAGTTCAGCATTACAGAAGAATAGCAGTCACACAACTCCAATCTTTGTAGCATCCGTAGGGGCTTCATTTCTGTAGCATCCTATCTCCCGACTGTCATTCTGAACTTGTTTCAGGCTCTATTCAGCCCCGTAGGGGCGCCATCTTTGTAGCAATCGCAGAATCTCCCGACTGTCATCCTGAACTTGGTTCAGGATCTAATCAGCCCCGTAGGGGCGTCATCTTTGTAGCATCCTCCTTGACTTTTGTTTTAGGAACGTCTCTATTTTTTTCATCTGTGTAAATCAGTCACAATCATTTTAATCTGTGTTCCTGTATTGTTTTGCAAATTATTTGATTATATGCATAATTCACTCATTTTGGAAATAAATTAGGATTGACATATGTATCTATAATAAATATTTTATCAGAATGGATTTCTTAAAAAATAAAAAAAGGAGAGAAAAGATGAAGAAAATCCTTTCGACATTTATTGTCATTCTGATTTTGATGAGTCTGAATGTGATGGCTCAGGATAAATCAAAAGTGGTTTCCGACGGGCTTCCGCCGCGAATGCAAAATCCGGTAAATCCGATAATCGCAGCGGATAATCTTCTTGCGTGGGACAGCCGTGCATTTGCATGCAATGCTTACGGAACCGGTGCCCCGTTAGGACCGTTGAAAATGTTTTTAAATACACCTGGTACTTTAACATCATTAGCTACCGACAACGGTGCATTTTTCTGTGCAGGAAGTTTTGACGGCAGCGGCAACTGGTGGGCGGTGCGATATACTCTGGGACTGTATAAAATCGATACAACAACCGGAAACAGAGATTCTATAGCAACCGTTAATCCCGCAGGCTCTATAACGGGTATTGCATGGGATTTTGCTACCGGTACAATGTTTGCGATGAATTATATCTCAGCGTCCTCTGCAAGTCAGCTTGGTTCATTAAATCTGACAACAGGTGCTTTCACGCCGATAGGCAGTCCGTATTCAGGTCTGATTATCGATATCGCCTGCAGTAACAGCGGACAGCTTTACGGAGTGAACATTTCAACCGATGTTTTTGTATCAATAGATAAAGTTACCGGTGCAGTAACGACAATCGGCTCGCTTAACGCAGCAGCAAACTATGCACAGGGATTAAGCTGGGACCACAGCACGGATTCCTGCTTCTGGGCAGCATATACGACTCAGGGCGAATTAAGAAGAATCGATGTAGCAACAGGTAATTCGACACTAATTGGTACATTTGCGGGCGGTTCCGAAATTGACGCATTTGCCATTCCGGGAGCACCCGGACCGATGATCAACCATACACCGCTTCCGAATACTCAAAATCTTGCCGGACCGTATGTCGTAAATGCGGATATAACAGTAACCGGTTCGACTATTGCCGGTGCAAAAATTTACTGGTCAAGAAACAATCCTACTATAACCGATAGTGTTGTAATGACTAATCCGTCTGGCAGTAACTGGACCGGAAATATCCCCGGCAACAACACAGCGGCAACTTACAGATATTACATTGCAGGTACCGATGCACTCGGAAGAGTAGGTACATCACCTCCGGGAGCACCTGCAGTACTGCACTCGTTTTTGGCGATAGCTTCAGATACCACGAAACCGGTCATTACACATACTCCTATTGTTAACTGTCCGAGAACTCAATGGCCAACGACTGTAAACTGTACTGCAAGTGACCCCTTTGGTATTGACTCGGTATGGGTCGGCTGGTACAAAAACAGCACTTCGAATCCAAGGCAAAGATTTAATCTTACCAAAGGTACAGGAAACAGCTGGTCAGGTGTATTCAATTCAGATACTACTCAGGTTGCAGTAGGCGACTCAATAGGTTATAGAGTCATTGCAAGAGATGCATCTGCACAGCATAATATGGACTCGACGGTTATAAAGTGGTTCCCGATTATTAATCAGGTAACTCTGGTTATCGGAACCGGAACCACCTCATCCAACTTCCCGTTCACGACATACTGGATGGACGGCAGAACACAATATCTGTATCTTGCTTCCGAATTAGGTTTGCCGACGGGACAATTTGCGGAAGTAGGATTTGATGTTATCACTGTTGGAGCACCCGTAATGAATGGTTTTAAGATTAATATGCAGCATACATCTCTGACTTCACTGTCAGGATGGGTAACAACTGGCTGGACAACATGTTTCGCACCCGCTTCATGGGCACCAACCGCACCCGGCTGGAATATGATACAATTGACAAGTCCGTTCCAGTATAACGGCACAGATAATTTGCTTGTTGAAGTATGCTTTAACAACTCCTCATACACATCATATTCGACAGTAAATTCCACACCTGTGGCAGGAATGTACTGGGGCAGATATGGAGACCTATCGGCAGATGATGGATGCACATATACGGCTTGGACACTGACGACAGCGCCTCCGGGAAGAGCAAATACAAAATTTGTATACAATCCCGGACCGATGGGAATCACGAATCTGAACAACGAAATTCCGACGACTTACGCATTATCGCAGAACTATCCGAATCCCTTCAATCCCGTAACAAAGATTAATTTCGCACTGCCGAAACAGGGCTTTGTTACTATGAAGATTTATGACGTACTCGGAAGGGAAGTCAGAACTCTGGTTAATGAAGTAAGAAATGCAGGAAATTACATAGTTGAATTCAACGCAAACGAACTCGCAAGCGGAGTTTATTTCTATAAGTTAGAAGTAAACGGATTCAGCGATGTAAAGAGAATGATGCTTATAAAATAACAAGTAATCCCGAGTACTCGGGACGTAACGAGTGACGCGTAACAAAAGGGTTATCGTTGAAAAACGCTAACCCTTTTTTATAATGTATAATGTAAAATGTATAATTGAAAAATTCTGATTTTTTTTTATTTTTAATTTTCAATTCTACATTTATATGCAATTTATTATATGTTATATTTTAAATGTTATATGTTATTTGTTTTAATATTTCCTATTTAATATTTATTATGTGCAATATATTATATGTTATATGTTATATGTTTTCATATTTCCTATTTGCTTTTTACTTTTTGCTATTTGCTATTTACTTTTTGCTATTTACTTTTTGCTATTTACTTTTTGCTATTTACTTTTTGCTATTTACTTTTTGCTATTTACTTTTTGCTATTTACTTTTTGCTATTTACTTTTTGCTATTTACTATTTGCTATTTACTTTTTGCTATTTACTATTTGCTATTTACTTTTTGCTATTTACTATTTGCTATTTACTATTTGCTATTTGTTAAATCATTTTTTGAAGAACAGTATTTAAAAAAAATACTTGATTTAATTTTTTAAATAATTTATATTTATATATAAATATTTTCTTAATTTAATATTTATTAATTAAAAAGAACGGGGGAAAAAAATGAAAAAAATCATTTATGTTCTTTTCTCAGTTACTCTTGCTGCTGTGATGATTTTAGGTTATGGATATTTTGACGAGGACCCGATTAACGATGTTACACCATTTATTACAAAAGTTCCGAATGTAAATTCACCCGACACAACCGTTCCCGGGAATTTTCCGTATCAGAGGTTATTTACTTACAATTATACAACCCAGCCTAACGGAATGCCGACAGGAACAGTCGGTGCAATGTACGTAAACGGCAAATATTATTTCAACAGATGGAATGCCGCATATATGTACAGGTACTGGGGTGACGGACCCGGCGGCGGTCCCGGAACCTTTGCAGATTCGGTTACATATCCGTCATCGATTAGAGATTTGACCTGGGATGGTCAGTATCTTTACGGTGGTGCAGGCTCGACAGTCCTGTACAAATTCGATACGCTCGGTGTGCAGAAAGCCACTTTCTCATTAGCGGGAAACGGCAATATCAGAAATATTGCCTACGACCCGAACAGAGGCGCTTTCTGGTACAGTGACTGGGGCTCCACGTCACCTTACAATATTTATTGTAAAGATACTAACAATCTTCTGAAAGGACAAATCAACCTCACCTGGCCCGCAGGTAAATACGGACTTGCATGGGATTCGACCGGCGGTCAGGCAGTGCTATGGGCATGGAATCAGAATGTATCCGGCAGTACGGCAATCACAAACGGTTTGTATAAAATCAGCATTGCAACCGGAGCAATTCTGGATTCATTCTTCTTCTCGCATACAGCACCGGCATCTAACGTAGGTATAGCCGGCGGTGCCGAAATCTGCAAAGTCGGCAATGCTATGGTTCTGCTGCTTAACTACCAGAACTTTGCACTCGGCGGCTATAAACTAAGAGACGTCGGTCCGCAGATTGCACATACGCCTCTTTCAAATACACAAAACCTCACCGGACCGTATGTTGTCAATTGCGTGATTACTCCGTCAGGAGGAGTTGGAATATTAACGGGTGCTACTAAATTGTACTGGTCAAGAGACAATCCAACAAATTTCGACAGTATAGTAATGACAAATCCGTCAGGGAATAACTGGACGGGAAACATCCCGGGCAACGGAACAAGTGCTACTTATAGGTATTATATTATGACGATGGATTCACTAAACAGAATCGGTGCATCCGGCTCTTCATCGAATCCGCATACATTCCTTGCAATCGGAAGCGATACGACAAAACCTGTAATTACGCATACACCGTTAGGCAATTGCATAAAGGCATCGTGGCCGCCGACGGTAAACGCTTCAGCTACAGATCCGTTTGGAATTGATTCTGTGTGGGTAACTTGGAAAAAAGGAGTATCTGGCGCCCTCAATAGATTCAATTTGGCAAAAGGAACAGGTAACAGCTGGTCAGGTGCATTCAATTCGGATTCATCTCAGGTTGCAGTCGGTGATGTGATTTATTATAGAGTTGTAGCAAGAGACGCTTCCGCCCAGCTTAATATGGACTCTACCGCAGAGTATAACTTTTTAATTGATTCTGCAAGTATTATTCCTGATTTGATTTATTATAAATTTTTGAATAATCCGTCTGCAAACACTGTTTTTAATTACGCAGTTCCGGGTGTTGGTAATAATCCTGCAACTCTGACATCACTGACTCTGACATCAGGTGGTCAATTTGACAGCTGTCTGTCGGGGACTGCAACTGCAAGCGCTAAAATTACGACGGGATACAACCTGAGCACAGGAACAAGCAGCTTTACAATTAGTATGTGGCTGAATAACCTGCCTACACCTGCATCAACAAGGTATTTATTCGGAGATCTCGGCCATTCATTCCGTTGTTTTGTAGGTGGAGTTGCACCTTCAGGTGGCGCAGTACTCAGGGGAACCGGAGTGACTGATGTACCGATTAATAATATTTTCCCGGGACCAACGGTAATTCATATTGTATATGATTCGGCAATTTCTGCGGTAAAAATATATAAAAATGGAGTACTCGATAATACCGTATCACAAGCACCATTTAACTTCACTGCAGGTACCGGTTTTACAGTTGGCGGATACAGCTCTTCAGCAGGATTACAAGGTCTGATGGACGAATTCAGATTTTATAAGAGAGCTCTTGATGCGGCAGAAATTTCCCAGACATGGAATCAAAATCTCGGTGTAATTACGGGAGTTACACCGGTATCTAAAAATATACCGACACAATATTCACTGTCACAAAACTATCCGAATCCGTTCAATCCCGTGACAAAGATTAATTTCGCACTGCCGAAACAGGGCTTTGTTACAATGAAGATTTATGACGTGCTCGGAAGAGAAATCAGGACGCTTGTTAACGA
>Ga0208828_1000399_pt1 | contig 19627 bp, 17 predicted proteins | sample Kivu_160m_FD_185487 | JGI IMG/M metagenome (GOLD analysis project Ga0208828, IMG submission 185487) | Freshwater microbial communities from Lake Kivu, Western Province, Rwanda to study Microbial Dark Matter (Phase II) - Kivu_160m (SPAdes)... | ecosystem: Environmental > Aquatic > Freshwater >... | reverse complement strand
GCTCTGCTGGTGCCGCCGGCTCTGCTGGTGCCGCCGGCTCTGCTGGTGCCGCCGGAGCCGTGCATGCCGCCAGGGCTAGACCTAGAACAAGTGATATACCAATCAACACTGTTACGAATTTGTATGTTTTTCTTGTCACCATAACCCCCATTATAAATTTATTGACCATCGTATACCCGGCTTGCCTTCCCTGAATATTACCGCCACGCAACCTGCCTGGCAAGCCCTGCGGAGACTCCAGTCTGCTAGCAGACTGGAGTCTCCCGAGTCTAAAAATGTTGCTATTTGAATGTCAAGCTCTGCGCTATCTCCGAGAACAGGGCTTCATCGTATTCAGCGAATGCTACGACAGTATATACAACAACACGCATTCGCTTCCCCCCCTCAATATCTCTCTCAAGAGCGTAAGCCTCAACGTCATACCCTGTTGAGGATACATAGCCAGCTTTGTACGCGTAAGCTTTGCTACCGTCTGGCAGAGTCACCTCTTTTATGTCAGATAGAACTTTAGGGCCCTGATTACCCAGCTTCTTGTACGATGCCACAATCCACTCTTTTGTTACCGGTGCATCCGCGTCAACGGCGAGAATAGCTACACCCGGCACAAAACCTTCTACACTGAAGTAAATGATATGCTCAGGTAGGGTCTTCATATCCGGGCGCTCTACCCAGTCACTTGGGTATTGAATCGAGAAGCCATACTCGTCATTAGTATATGTAGCGGCTGGAAAAGAGACTGCCCCCGTCGCTGGAGGTGCCGCTGGCTCCGCTGGTGCCGCCGGCTCTGCTGGTGCCGCTGGCTCCGCTGGTGCTGCCGGCTCTGCTGGTGCCGCTGGTTGCGTACCCACTTCAGCCCTCAATTTCTCGAGCAGCACCGGAGGAACTTTCCACTTAGCAGTGCCCGGATAATCTGCGTCCTTCCAGGACTCAGAATATCCAGCAGCCACAGAAGTGTACGCATAGTCCGCATTCGGCCAGACGCCCAGCAATTTTCCATCCTGCCACTGGCAGGCTATACCCGTGCTAGCGCCCGGTCCGTAGTTCACATCGTGTGGATTTCCCAGCGCGGCATCCATGCCAGTAAAGGTGAAATGTGGAGCCACGGTGGTCATAGTGCTTGTCTGTTCAAGTACAGGAATTAAGGCTTCGGTATCCAGAGTTCCCGCCTTTTCTATGGCTTCTACCAGGATATATATGGCATCGTGAGTGCCAGCATTATACGCGGGTACCTCTCCAGTCCTGGCCACAAATTCATCGAAGAACGGCTTGGTCAGCGGGGTAGGTTCCATGTTTTCAGAATATGAAGCCAGCCCCGTATCATAGTTACCGAAATTATTGGTCGCCTTTATGTAGCCAAGGCTCTGGGCCTCAACGTTAATGCCCACCGAAGCCGCAGGGACTTTCAACTCGCCCCATGACCTGCCATACGGGATACCAACCGCACCCGAGATAATAGGGGCAATTATATCGGTATTGGCAGCTTGTATGGCGGTCATCTCCGCTGTAAGCTCAGTGGCGTTAGGCGATGGTCTCCATACGCCGGAGACTTCCATGCCCAGCTTTTTAGGCACAAAACTCTTCATCATCGCCGTCATGCTGTCAGCCCACTGGGCACCTTCAGAACACACAGCCACCCTCATCGGTCGCTGTATTCCGGTTTCCTCTTTGATTATTTGCCCAGCCATGGCTAGTTCCATAAGCGTGTTGTCGACCAGATAGGCACTGACGAAGGGAGTAACCCTGAACCAGTACTTGTAGCGGTCGTAATCCAGTTTTACCACTGAATTTAGCGACGCGGTAGCAGCGCCACAACCAAGGAAAAGCTTCTTATTATCCATGGCGACTTCCTGCATGGGGGTCACCCCTTCTGTCCTGAAACCGCCCATGACGTAGTCCGCCTTATCTACCGATATCAATTTTTCCATGGCGGAGGCTGCGTCGGTGACACTGAGTGTCTCATTGGAGTCTGATTTTATCAGGTCGATATAGTATGTTTCATCGCCGACTTTTACACCACCAGCCGCATTGATTTTCTCAGCCGCCATTACAGCGCCCATCCACTGCTGCTGGCCCTGCACAAATTGCATCGGCCCGATGATGCCGATTTTTATTGTCTTCGCCCCAGAGGGTATATTTAAACCACCTTCTGAAGGCTTACAGGCAGGAATAACAATTGCCACTAGTAAAAGACACGTAAACAGTAAGAATAAAACCTTTTTCACTTAGCCATTAACCTCCTTCACAATTTCCCGAGAATTATCTCTGCTAGAAGGCATGCATCGACCAGTATTTACCCCCAGCACATTAAGCCTTATTTATTCGATACTACCACCCCCTTCCACAAATTCTGTCTGATTAAGCATCTGGTTAATTATGAATACTCCTGTATCAGAATGAATTCAGAGGTCTAGAAAGAATTATACCATAGTGTGTCAATACCACAAGCCTTCAACGCACGGCGAGCCAGACACCGAAATCTACATATACATTCCAGAGGAGACATTCAACACCTGACCAGTAATGAAGGCAGCATCATCAGAAGCCAGGAAGAGAACCGGCTTGGCAGCATCTTCAGGCGTCATCGGCTTAATTTGTAGCAGAATCATATCCCTTACCTTCTTGGGAATCCCCACCATCTCACCACCCACCTCTTCCTGCTGTACCTCTTTTTCCCTGGTCAACCGCGTATCAACGAATCCATAAGCAACCACATTACAGGTAACGCCAAACCTTCCCCATTCTCTGGCTACAGTCTTGGTGAGCCCGATAAGACCTGACTTGGCAGCAGAATAGTTGATTTGCCCCACGTTTCCCATCAGCCCGGCTACGGAGGCTACATTGATTACCCGCCCGCTATGTTCAGGCTTCATCATGTACTTCGCAGCAGCCCTTATACAATTAAAAGTCCCTTTGAGGCTAATGTCAACTGCCAAATCCCACTGGGCATCGGTCATTTTATGAATCAAGGCGTCTCTGGTAAGCCCGGCGTTATTGACCAGAATGTCTATTTTGCCAAATTTCTCAGCCGCCATATCCATCACCTTCTGGCAATCTTCAGGTTTCGTGACATCACCGGCGCAAGCCTCTGCTCTGCCCCCAGTCGCTTTTATTTCCCCGACCACCTCTTTGAGTGGTGCTTCATCAACATCGCTGACCAGTACAGCAGCTCCCTCTCTGGCAAACAGCACGGCATCAGCTCTGCCTATACCGCGTGCCGCTCCGGTGATAACCGCTACTTTTCCATCCAGTTTTCCCATTCATTACCTCCTTGGTACTAATTCACTTTTTGCTGCCTGAAAACATGTGCCCGCTTAGATATTTCCCAAAAACAATTCCATGAACACACGGACGCCAGCAAAACTTATCTTTTATTGCCTCTTGATGGCAGGGCGACCACGGCTGCACCCGGCGTCATTTTCTCCCCCTTCCCGTTTTCCACCCAAATCACACATTCAACAAGATGTTGCCCTTCTTTCTCATACTTCTTGGTCACAGTGCCTTTACACCACCATGTTTCACCATCATGCGGCTCTTCTATTGTTTTCATCTTGCGCGGATAATCCATACCACGGTACTGGCAGGAGAGCTTCTTGAGCGCTCCCTGCTCACCTATCCAATCCGTCATCAATTGACCCAACCAGGCACGTTTCAGGGCACCATGCACAACAGGTGCACCCACGCCCATAGCTCTGGCAAAGTCATCTTCATAATGCAACGGGTTGAAATCCCCGGAGGCGCCCGCCCACTGGACCAGCATGCGTGTCGTGGCAACCTTAGCCAGCGGAGTTATCTCAGTACCTATCTCAACATCTTCATAATAAAACTGTTCAGCCATGTCTCATCCTCAATCAAAAGACACTTCTCAGAATTGAATCAGTGTCGACCAGCTCTTCAACGCCACATTGCCATTCTGTTTTAGAAAAATCGTCTCAACCTTGGTAAACATCGTCTTGCCCATCTTGGTCTCTCTCTCGACCATATTGGCAATCTTCGTCGTGACGGTTAATACATCACCAGCGCCGATTGGCTCAAAAAACTCGAATTCAACACCTCCGTCGAGCAATCGCGGTGGCGCTCCAGCTTTAATCAGAGATTCAACAAGTTTGATGAACGAAATTCCGCCTTTTATCGGCCAGCCGGTGAAACCAGGAGGGCACATCAACCTGCCATTTTTGTTTCTACCGGCATTCTCTACATCATTGAATAAGGGGTTTGGGTCTCCTATAGCCTGAGCATATCTCTGTATGGCTCCTTCTTCAACCTTGAAGATGATGGGCTCAGAAGGCACACCTATCATTTTCCTCAATTCTTCAGTAATCACAGAGCCTTCAGTTATAGCTTACCTCCTTGAAGTTAAACCTTTTTGTGTCATAACCCTACGATGGCAACACTGACAACATTCATCGCCGGGAAGCCGCCCATGTTATGCGTAAGCCCCATCTTTGGATTCTTTAGCTGTCGCTCTGGCGACTGTGCCTTGCCCTGCAGCTGTTTATACATCTCATATACCATTCTCAGGCCGGAGGCACCGATAGGATGCCCGAAGCACTTTAATCCTCCGTCTGGCTGTATAGGTTGCTCGCCATCAATGTTGAAGCGACCAGCCTCGATATCTTCCCTGACTTTACCTCTGGGGCTGAACTGCAAATCCTCCATGGTTACGGCTTCAGTAATTGAGAAACAATCATGTACCTCAGCCATGCTAACCTCTTTACGAGGATTCTTAATGCCAGCCTCTTTATAAGCCAGCATTCCAGCGCGGTATCCACTCTCAACATGAGCACCATCCCAGTTGGTATACATCAATTCCTCACCCGAACTAACAGCGATTTGCAGTGCCTTAACATACACGGGGTCAGGCCTGAACTTCTTGGCCATATCAGCCCTGGTTACAATTGCCGCTGCCGACCCATCGCTAACTCCACAGCAGTCAAAAAGACCCAGTGGCCAGGCAATAATCGGAGCGTTCAGTATCTGTTCCTCAGTCACTTCGCGGCGCAGGTGTGCCTTCGGATTACGTGCGCCATTATAATGACTCTTGGCTGATACCTTAGCCAGCATCTTCTTGCCCTCATCCGGACTAAGCCCATATACGGAAAAGTATCTGGTAGCCATCATGGCAAAACCACCTGGAGCGGTCAATTTGGGCATTATAAGCGCATTTCTTGAACCCATAAGACCTGGGCCGCCGGGAAGACCGCCATAGCCGGTATCCTTAAGCTTCTCTACGCCCAGCGCTAAGGCAATGTCATAAGCCCCTGAAGCCACGGCGTAACAAGCGCCTCTTAAAGCCTCCGTCCCCGTGGTACAGAAATTTTCCACCCTGGTCACCGGGATGAAAGGCAACTTCAGAGTCAGGGCTAAAGATGTAGCCCCCTTACCAACGCTCTGCTCTTCGAAATGCACTCCGAACCATGCCGCCTTAATGTCTTTTTTCTCTATGCCTGCGTCTTCGATGCACTCCTGAAAAGCGTCTACCATCAAATCTTCAGCGCCTTTATCCCACAACTCTCCAAATTTGGTACAACCCATCCCTATAATTGCGACTTTATCCTTAATGCCTTCTTCCATTTTGGATTTCCTCCTTAGTTTATCTTTTTACCAGGTACTATCAGGCTCGTATCGGCGTTGCTTTCCAAGAATAACCGTGAACGCCCGTCGGCTCATCAAGATACCTTCTGCGGAAAGTCATCTCAACTGGCATGCCTACTTTGACCGAATCGAGGTCACAATCAGTGAAATCAAACCAGAACCTTCCACCACCTTCAAAGTCCACCAGACCATAAATTGACGGAGGGTCAATGCTGGCAGCCAGATTGTCACCAGTATAAGTGAACACGACGCCTTTCTTGTCCGAAAAGCGATAGTCTTCCATCTGGTCAACAGCTCCACAATCAGGATTTACGCACACCCTCTGGGGTGGATATTGCGGTGTGCCACATTTTTGGCATTTCGAGCCGCAAAGCGACAATATCGCTTTTCGCTCTCTGAACAAAGTTGACATGGGAGTACGAATACTTATCTCACCCCGCATCCCAAAATCCATTGGAGCCAGGTTTCTAAAAGCCACATATTTCTCATAGCCGGCGAGTTCTTTCTTGGAAGCCAAATGCTTCTTGACTCCGCGCCTGTCTCCCAACTTCCTTATATTTTCGGTCACCTGAAAGAACAGGGCATCGCTGCCATTTCCAAAACTGACAACCATAATTTTATCCCCGGGCTTGGCGTCCTCGAGGGCGGCGATTAGCATCATCAAGGGTGAGGCTGAACCGGTATCACCAACCGTAGTAAGCATGGTATCCTGAACCTGTGATGGCTCAGCACCCAGACGCTTGGCTATGGCAACATGTTCTCTGGCGTAAATGCCCGGAAACACAATTTTAGCAAAATCCTTAATATTCAAATTGTATTTTTTAAGAAGCCCGGAAATCGCTTCAGGTATCATCTTGGTATAACCTGCGTCTCGAATGAACCTGTCTTCCCAGGCATGTTCAAATTCTTCGCCTGCCGCCTTCCAACGGTCAGGAAAGTCATAGGAAACAGAATAATAACCCTCATAGGTAGCAATCACTTTGTTATTTCCAACCAGAAGAGCCGCCGCACCGTCTCCGTAGAGATGCTCTTGAGAACTACCGAGCTTATTCAATCGACAATCAGAAGCACAAACCAGTACATTGCTTAAAGTACCTCCGTTAACAGCGTCGAAGGCAGAAAGTAGAGCAGCCGTCCCTGATTTAGTGGAGCCACCGAAATCAGCAGCCCTCATATTAGACTGGAGGTCGAGAGCAGTGGCTAAAATCGCCGAGTTCTGTCTCAGCATATACGGCTGACTGGTGGTAGCAAGATACAAGCCATCGACCTTCTCCCGCTTCATCCCACTCAGACAATCAACACCAGCGGCTACCGCCATACTAAGCGTATCCTCGTCATGGTTGGCAACTGCATTTTCACCCGGCGGGGGAAAAGTGCCTAAAAAACCTACAGCAAAAAAGATTGTATTGTGATTTATTCGATACCTGGGAATGTAAGCTCCATACGATTCAATGCCTACCATTAAGAAACCTCCTGAAATCAGCGTTTATTGTGCCCACAAATTCTAGCATAGACACCAAATAGTGTCAAAATGCGAACAGCCTCATAACGAACCTGGTGATGAGAAAAAGCAGCATCGCTCTTCCTAATTATTGACAAACCCGGAGATGGTTCTTAGAATGTGCACAAAATAATTATACACGAATTACAGGAGCACCAACTATGTACGATGCCAGAAAACATATCTGCTTCAACCTGGGGCGGGTCATGCGCCGCGTCTATGACTACTATGAAAAACGTCTATCCCCCTTCTCCTTGACTCCGCCACAATACTTTGTATTCGGTGCCCTGTGGATGGGCGACGGCATAACTATCGGCGAGCTCGGAGACCGGGTCTCTCTTGACAGCTCAACGCTGACCGGGATTATTGACAGGATGGAGAAGAATGGTTATGTGGAACGCAAACAGAACCCCGATGACAGGAGGTCCGCATTAGTACTCCTCACTAAAAAAGCCCGAGAGCTAGGACCTCACATATTGGAGTTCGCTGATGAGCTAGATACAACTCTAAAACAGCCATTCTCCAAAAGGGATATGGCTACCTTTGAAAGAGTGCTCCGCACGATAGGCGAGACAAACGCTGAGACCTCAGCAAAGCAATAACAGAAATAGATAGTTTCACCCGATAAAACCAAAATTCATTCCGGCTCTAGCCGTATAACGTTTATTTATTAAGGACCCCGCTTGCGGGCAGAAAAAGTTCCCGCAAACCTACATGTAAGCTTGACACCTAAAAGCCACAAGTGTACTATCAACCGCTAAGGCAAAAAACCTTAAACAGCCTCACCTCCAGCCCAAAAAACGGGACTTATGAAAGGGGAAATATGAACATCGGCTATCTAATTGAGGACAACGTCAATAAATTCGGGGAATACGAAAGTATCTATTTCGAGGGAAGATGGTATACCAATGCCGAATCAAACCATAACGCCAATCGGTTGGGCAATGCGCTCAAATCACTCGGCATTGGCAAAGGGGACCGGGTGATAGTACAGATGCCCAACAGTCCGCCAGTATTCTCCGCTTTTCCCGCTATATATAAAATAGGTAGCATAGTTGTGCCACTTAATCCACTGTTGCGCCCCGACCAGGCTGCTTACATTTACCGTGACTGTGGAGCCAAAGCGATACTCACCAGCTCTGATTATTTAGGCTGGATCAAGGATGCACAAAGCCGCGCACCGGATTTGAAACACATCGTATTGACCGACAGAGACGATGTCCCCGACACCATTTCATATAATGAATTATTATCAAACAGCTCGGATAGACTTGTAATAGAAGAGACTGACAGTGATGACGTTGCCGCACTATTGTATACCGCCGGCACTACGGGGCACCCCAAAGGAGTAATGCACACCCACTATTCCCTTTACATCAACGCCCTGTCTTTCTATGAATATGTACTTATCCACCGCGCAACAACCTTGAGACAAACAAGTCACTCCATAGACTCTAAAACACTCACGCCGATTGAGACATCCCACTGTGTTACCGGCATTAATCGAAACATGATTAGCCTGGGAGTACTGCCTCTGTCGCACTCCTACGGCATCGCATTCGGCAATACAGGCCAATTTACAGGTGGAAAATCAATAGTGCTCAGGTGGTGGAATCCTGAGGAGGCGATGAAAAGTATCCAGACATTCCGTGTTACCCAGATGGCAGCAGTGCCCACCATGTATATCCAGATGCTGGACCATCCCGACATGGACAAATACGATTTAAGTTCACTTCAAGACTGCAATTCTGGTGGAGCAGCACTTCCAGTAGAAGTCGCTCTAAGATGGAAGCAAAAGACTGGAGTCGATATAAGAGAGGGCTGGGGTCTAACCGAATCAGGAGCCACCACCTCGGGACAACCGGCTTATCTGCCACCTAAATACGGCTCTATTGGCAAATGTCTATTAAAATGCAACACCATCAAAGTTTTCGACAACGATTGCCACGAGCTTCCCACAGGACAGCAAGGTGAAATCGTAGTCAAAGGTCCGACACTGATGAAAGGCTACTGGAACCTGCCTGAGGAGACAGCCAGAACTATCAGGGACGGTTGGCTATACACGGGCGATATAGGTTACATCGATGAAGACGGCTACATCTACATCACCGACCGCAAAAAGGACATAATAATCCGTGGAGGAGAAAATGTATCGCCTCGGGAGGTGGAGGAAACCCTTTGTCAGCATCCAAAGGTTGCTGAGTCAGGGGTTATTGGCATACCTGACAAGACCTATGGCGAAGAGATAAAGGCTTTCGTGGTGCTTAAACATGGAGAGCAAGCTAACGAAGACGAGATAATCGCCTTTTGCAAGAAATACCTGCCGAGCTTCAAGACACCGAAAAAAGTGCAATTCATAGACTCATTGCCCAAGAACCTTCTGGGCAAGTTGCTAAGGGCAGAACTGCGTAACCTGGGGTAATTCCTGACCGATGTCCGTCAAAGACAGACCGAGATGGACGACCACCATGAGTTGCCCAATATGCCTTTCATCCGCAACAATAAGCAGAAGTAATCTTTTCGTATTCAACAAGGTCGGAGTAAAAAACGAGAAACTAAAAAACGACCCCGATGGGATTCGAACCCACGATCTCCACCGTGACAGGGTGGCATGTTAGACCGCTACACCACGGGGCCGCGCCAATGAAGAAGTCTATCAATATGAGACTTACTATGTCAAGCTAGAGTTGAGGCTGCTGCACATCTGCCTTTTATGATACGGCATAGCCAATAAGCTTGTAGGCTAATTTAGCCGCGAGAAAGGCGCAAGCAGCAGTGCCCTCTTTAGGGCATAATTCCACCAGATCAAAACCAATAACATTCTTATGTAAAGTTACCTCCCTAAGCAAATTTACAACTTCATGCCATTGCATCCCGCCTGGTTCTGGGGTACCCACCGCCGGCATAACTGAGGGGTCGAAGACGTCAAGGTCAATGGAAACATAAACATTGTCGCTCAGCGAAGCTATTATGCTCTCCGCCGAAGCCAAAACCGAATTTGGTGTGGACATATAAAAAGGATGCAAGTTATTCTGAGCCAGAAATTGCTGTTCCTCACGGCTCAGGCTCCTTATCCCGACTTGCACAACGTTGCAAAGCTCAAAAATACGGCGCATCACACAAGCATGGCTATATTTAGTTCCCAGGTACTCATCGCGAAGGTCAGCATGCGCATCCAGTTGTAACACGCAAAGGTTATTAAAACTCTCTCTCAGGGCTTGAACCATCCCCAGACTGAGAGAGTGTTCACCTCCAAACATTACTAAGAATTTTGCCTGTTTAGCCAACTCACTGGCTATTTGATAGACCCGGTCAACCATCTTCTCTGGACTATTCAATAAAGGCTGGACTTCAGGCAACGTATGAATTCCAACATTATATATATCTCTATCCAGTTCGATGTCATATAACTCCAGGTATTGCGAAGCGCCGACAATTGCGCGAGGTCCTTCTCGGGTACCACTATGCCACTCAGTGGTACCGTCATAAGGCACTGGCAGAATCACCACCTTTGCAGTTTGTAAATCGGAATAAGGGGACACCAGGCCAGCAAAGTTTTGCGGGGGAGAGAACGAGTCTTCTATGTTTCTCATATTTCAAACTGAGTGGAGTTGAGCCGTATCGGTAGCCTCGGTAAGGTCATCTGCATTCCAATCTCGGTTGATAAGACGACTTGACAATCTGGTTAGTTTAAACCTATCTTTGAAGTCACTGATTACCTGCTCGGCATTGAAATCCTTGCAAGAGAAAACGTCAATGTTGATATAACGACGTTCGACAAAAGTATGAACGCTGATATGGCTTTCGGCGATGAAGACGAATCCAGAGATTCCCCAATCGTCAGGTTTAGAACCGATGTATCTAAAAACAAGCGGAGTAGAAATCTTTGTCATCCCAATACGGGCAGGATAAGTATCTAACAACTGATATATAAATTGCTCATCATCCATCAGTTTTGGATTGTCTCCGTAGCCATCGATAACCAGATGCATATTTCCCCCTAAAGCAAGATTTTCCTCAGTTCGAAAAGTGCCGATGTGACCGCCCTTTGTTTTACCTGTAAGCGATTGCCGGGATAGTTTCTAGCAAAACTCTGCCTGCGCTGCCCATCATCGAGCCCAATAAAGATGGTACCTATTGATTGTCCTTCAATTTCCGCAGGCCCCATAACTCCAGTTAGACTAATGCCAATCGATGCCCCCAGCTTTTCTCTAGCTATTCTTGCCATAGCCTCAGCCACCTGATTACTGATAGTACCATAGCGGGATACAAGCTGTTTACTAAGACCAAAAGCTGCCCTGGACTCATCGGTATAAGCAACCAGGCCTCCTTTAAAGTATTTCGAGCTCCCTGGAACATTTGTGATGACATTAGCCAGAAAACCACCAGTGTAAGATTCCATAGTAGCCAGACTCAGTCCTTTTACTGTAAGCAAAGCGCCAGCAATGCTCTCGAGAGTATCAGAATCCACCCCCCATATATAATCACCTAAAATTGCCCTGAGATCATTCTCCCGTCGTGCAATAAGCTCTTGCGCTTTGACTTCGGTTTGTGTCTTAGCCGTGATGCGTAGATAAATGCCATCAACTTTAGCGTACGTGCCCAAACTCGGGTTTGTGACGGGAAGGAAAGGACCTGCTCGTTCGTCTACTTCAGCCTCAGTAAGACCAAAAGTCTTAAGCGTTTTAGAAACTATGACAGCATCGGTTATTCTCCGTTGCAGCCTGGGTATTATTTCTTTTGTCCACATCAATTTCATCTCGCGCGGTGGACCGGGCATTGTGATAATCACCCTGCTATCACGTTCCACCCACCAACCGGGCGCAGTACCTCGAGGATTCTGGATAATTTCTGCCGAGGGTATGACTGACGCTTGCTTGATATTGCTTGGCGGCATTTCTATCTTGTAATATCTGAACATCTCTTCAAACTTTTGAACCAAATTTTGGTCAATGGTAATTACTTCGCCGAGAAATTCTGCGATAGCTTCGCGAGTGATATCATCTTGTGTAGGTCCTAAACCGCCAGTGGTAATAATGATGTCGGACCTTCGCCATGCCTGCTCCAGGGTCTCAATCAACCTTTGCCTGTTATCACCAACTGTGGATATGAAATTAAGGTCCAGGCCGAGCAGGGGCAGTTGGCTGGCAAGATAAGCAGAGTTGGTATCAGTTATCTCCCCCAAAAGGAGTTCAGTGCCAATTGAGATTATCTCTGTCTTCATCTTGAACAATGCTCACGAGGTCAGCATTTGATTGTCGAGATTCCTAAATATTTTTCTACCAGTGCCATAGCGCAGTATTTTCCACACATACTACAAGTTTGCCCTGTGGTACTATGTTTATTATGAACCAGCCGGGCATTTTCTGGGTCCAGCGACAATTCAACTTGTAGTCCCCAATCAAGATTTTTCCTAGCCATAGACATTTTCCTGTCCCACTCGCTTGCTCTTTTTTTACCCCTGGCGACGTCGGCAGCGTGGGCAGCAATACGCGAAGCTATCACACCTATTTTTACATCTTCAACATCTGGTAACGAGAGATGTTCTGCGGGTGTGACATAGCACAGAAAATCAGCCCCTGAGGTGGCAGCAATAGCACCACCGATAGCAGCAGTAATATGGTCATATCCTGCAGCAATATCAGTTACCAGAGGGCCAAGGACGTAAAATGGAGCTCCATGACAAAGGCTTTTCTCTAATTGAACGTTGGTGGCAATTTGATCTAGTGGTAGATGCCCTGGCCCCTCTACCATTGTTTGCACGCCAGCTTCCCTGGCTCGTTCTACCAGCTCACCTAGAGTAATAAGTTCTTCAACCTGAGCCCGGTCAGTAGCATCGGCTATACTGCCTGGACGCATACCATCACCCAAGCTTAGAGTCACGTCATAATTACGGGCTATGTCTAATAAGCGATCAAAATACTCGTAAAGCGGATTCTCACGCTCATTGTGCAACATCCAGCCAATAAGGAACGCGCCTCCTCGAGAAACAACATCTGTCAGCCTGCGCTGATGTTTTAGTCGCGCAATAGCGGATTGAGTAACACCACAATGGACGGTCATAAAATCCACGCCTTCTTTAGCTTGTTGTTCAATCACAGTGAATATCTCATCAACAGGCATGCTTACTATGGCACCATGCCGTTCGATAGATTCAATTCCTGCCTGATATATAGGCACTGTACCTACGGGTACTGTACTGGCAGCTACAACAGCTTGACGGATGGTCGAAATATCACCACCTGTACTCAGATCCATAATCGCATCAGCGCCAAAGCGGATGGCAATACGCAATTTCTCCAATTCACTGTCAACATCGCCGTAATCCGATGAAGTGCCGATATTAGCATTAATCTTAACGGTGAGCTCCTTACCAATGCCGCAGGGAGCAAGATTGGTGTGATTGATATTAGCCGGTATTGCGATTTTACCTTCAGCCGTGTATTGCTGTATGACATCTTCACTAACGCCTTCTCGTTTGGCTATCTGTTTCATCAGGGGTGACACGACACCCTTTTTCGCCAAATCCATCTGGGTCATTTCATACTCCAAACAAAAAACCAAGAGCTTTAGCAACCACTACTAAACCCTTGGTTCAATTTACCGCTTCCCTACGCTTGTATTACCAAGGTCAGGTTCTGACGGTTCTCCGCGATAACGGAGTCTCAGCCTGGGCACCCCTAGCGGTTAACTAAAACTTTCCTTTAATATATCATATACTGATATCAATAAACAAGCAAAATTTGGGCAAGCCGCATACCATTGGTTATCCTCTTTTTGACCTCCGTATCCGCCAGGTTAGCATTACTGCTGCTACTATAGTGGCAATAACCAATACCGGAATAACTATGGACAAAATGAGTACCTGATTAGACATTGGAATCATTTCAAATTCCTGAATCTCTGACCATGGACTTTCATTGCCTATGTTATCCACAGCTTTTACTCTCCAGATGTAGATGTCCTTACCCAGTGTGTCATCCTTAGATAAGGTATACTCTGAATCGACTAAACGTTCTTTGAGTAAGACCTGCGATGAAAAATCATCGCCACGTGCAATCTCTAGGGTATAAGTTATGTTCGACTCGGCATTAACATCCGACCAGTCAAAAGTGGCTATGGGCGACCCAAGAGCCCGTTGACCTGAATCGTCAAAACGAATACTTCCAACAAGAAGCTTAGCAGTTCCAAGAAACACGTCACCAACTGAATCAAAAATTTCCAACCTGGCTCCCTGTTCGGGGGATAATAATGTCGGTGCCAGGGGCGCGATTTTCTCTACGATGAATATGGCTTCAGCCGAACTACCAGCACTTCCCGTAGCCTTTACCTTGCTGTCTTTGACTCTGCTTTGAGGCGCCTCGAAAGCAACATTAAAACTGCCTGTACCGTCAGCGGCAGCTTTTATATCAAGAGGCATTCCTTCAAAACTTAACGTTACTGTTTCATCTTCAGCGAAGCCTGCCCCGTTAACAGTTACCCTGGTTCCCTTGTTTCCCGAAGTTGGCTGCAGCTCGACATTTGGAACCACATTGAAATCAGTGTCAGGGACAATACCTTTCGGCGTAAAACTACTACCGTAGACGCCTATTGTATGGTAGCCTTTAGTGCAAGGCGGAATATTTAATGTAGCGCTCCAGCTACCATCCGGTCCTCCTACTATATTACACATGATTATCTCACCGTCCCAGGTTATGGTAATACCGTCTTCACCGGTCCGAAAGCCAAATCCATCTATTTTAATTTCTACGCCTACTGGACCTGAGGTTGTCTCTACCTTCGCGAACGGAGCTACAACGAATCTTTGTTCACCGATTTCCGACGCATTGGTCGAACTGCTAAAAGCACCGATATAGTATTCGCCTTTTCCCGTATCCGGGACATCAAAATTGATGCCCCATGTACCCAGATGATTGGCAGTTGCAGAACCAGAGAGGATATTACCATTCCATGTTATTTTAATGTCCCTCTCAAGACGAGCAAAACCGTTACCAATGACCGTAACCAGTGTATATGGTCGACCTGTACGTGGAGATACCGTTATACCGGGCACTACGGCAAATGTAGCTGATGCCGTGCTGCTAGTCCAATTGCTATCGTCTGTAATTTCAATGATGTGATTACCTCTGCAAGCATCTGGAACTTTTAGATTGTACGTTAGCTCGCCTGTTTCAGATATTGGCACCTTGCTAAGTAGAATCTGGTCATCCCAGCGAATGGTGGCTAATCGACCGGAGAAACCATTACCGCTGAGCTGTATGGATGTGCCGACGGCACCAGAGGCAGGAGATATAGTGATGCTAGCAGCATGAACAGGAACGGGATGCGCTAGAAATACCAACGGAAGCGCAAAGATTAAAGCTACTAATATTAATAAACCTTTAGACTGCATTAAATTAATCCTTCCCGAAGATATTATTGCTAAAAGCACAGTTTATACTGCCTTTTAGAAAAATACAAACTCGGCCTCTAAAAATATCAAAACCTGACATCTAGTCACGCTACGGAAGCTACAAAAAGCATAGGGAGAATGGGACTAGAGATCACTCCCGAAACTCATTCCACAACCCGAATGCAGCCAAAACGAAGATTACAACCATTCAACTATTGACACAGACCAAGCCACAGGCGTATTCTTAGTAATCAAACTTAAGCAAGAGATAGAAGGGAGGCATATCGCAATGGCAAAAACTTCAACAGGGCTGGATGAGAATGTTGCCGGGCTACTATGTTATGTTCTGGGTTGGGTAAGCGGTCTCGTTTTCTTCTTGATAGAGAAGAGGAACAAGTTCGTCCGCTTCCATGCTTTGCAGTCAATCATCGTCTTTGGCGTCCTTTTTCTTGCCAGCTTTATTCTCGGCTGGATACCTGTTATCGGTGCTGTGATTAGCTGGCTTATTTCAATACTGGCGCTTGTATTGTGGATAATTTTGATGATTAAAGCTTATCAAGGTGAAAAGTTTAAGCTACCCTGGGCAGGCGACCTGGCTGAGAAGAACGCCTGATCTACTCTATAATAATTGAATACCCACCCTGGACTTTACGTCTGCCCTTTATTGCTCCAGGGCAGGCGTTTGCCATCCGGTGTGTAATCGTAGAAGCCTCTGCCCATCTTTCGGCCCAGGCGACCCACCTTTACCATTCGCTCAATGAAGCCAGAGCGCGGCGTCAGTTCTTCTGCCCCGAAGGCTTTCCATGACCTGTCTAATAGTCTGGGGCGAGTCCTTGAGCAGTCCTTTACGGCCCGGTTTCTCCAGCGACCATCTTATCTCGTCCATGGCTTTTCCCAGTGTTTTGGTCGTGTTATACTTCAAATAGACTTCATAACCTGATTTGGCGCATATCTGAGCAATACCACGCCCCATGAACCCGGTGCCTATAACTAATACCTTTTCCACTCCTTACCCTCCTGGCAATATTTTCGGTTAACGCTCTCTCCCGGTGAGGAGCAAACACTCGCAGCAAGCCACACTCAAATAACGGGCTAAACTCTACTGTTCTACCCTTGCGAAATCAATGTGCGGTAACTATCTCCGCACAGGTCTGGAAAAATGTTGGTTCTTTCAAAGAAGCTTTTAACACGTAATATGTAGTTTTGACTTTTGTTCCGTCGTAACCAGATGATACTAAGGTCTCTCGCACCATTTGACATGATTTGGCATTGCTAGTATCATGCTACCTTATAAAGTCCGCCGGGCTAAGGAGCATTTTATATTGAGAGTACTTCTTGTCTATCCGCAATATCCAGATACATTCTGGAGTTTCAAGCATGCATTAAAGTTCGTTTCTAAGAAAGCAGCTTTTCCACCGCTGGGTCTGTTGACCGTGGCTGCAATGTTACCCTGGGAATGGGATAAAAAACTTATAGATATGAATGTAGCAAATCTGAGCGACAAAGATATCGAGTGGGCAGACTATGTCTTCATCAGTGCCATGGCCGTGCAAAAGGATTCGGTCAATAATGTTATTAAGAGATGCAAGAGCCTGGGTGTTAAGACTGTCGCCGGCGGCCCTCTCTTCACTACCGGGTACGAAGAGTTCGCCGATGTAGACCATTTCGTGCTCAATGAAGCCGAGCTTACATTGCCACTATTTCTGGAAGACCTGCAAAATGAGTGTGTTAAACGTATCTATACGTCCGATAAATGGGCGGACCTGAAAACAACTCCCATCCCAGCGTGGGAGCTTGTTAATATGAATAAATATTCGTCAATGAGCATCCAGTATTCCAGAGGTTGTCCTTTCGACTGCGAATTTTGCGATATAGTCGTCTTAAACGGCCATACACCACGAACTAAAGATAAAGACCAGCTTCTGAGGGAACTGGATGAATTCCACACCCGGAGATGGAAAAGCAGCGTCTTCATAGTGGACGATAACTTCATAGGTAACAAGAGGAAATTAAAGGCAGAAATCCTGCCAGCCCTGATCGAATGGATGAAAGCCAGGAAAACTCCGTTCTCGCTTTTTACCGAGGCTTCAATCAACCTGGCAGATGATAAAGAACTCATGCGATTAATGGTCGAGGCAAACTTTAATATGGTGTTTGTCGGCATTGAAACCCCGAATGAGGAGAGCCTGGCCGAGTGCCGGAAGTTGCAAAACAAAAACCGCGACTTAGTAGCTTCCGTTAAAAAACTTCAGAACTACGGATTACAGGTGCAGGGAGGATTTATTTTAGGCTTCGACAACGACCCATCTTCGATTTTTGAAAGCCTAATCGGTTTCATTCAAAGAAGTGGAATCGTCACGGCGATGGTCGGCTTATTAAACGCTCCCACCGGGACAAAACTGTACCGACGGCTGAAGAGAGAAAACCGCCTGTCGTCAGGCTTTTCCGGCGACAACACAGATTGCACCATGAACTTCATTCCCAAAATGGAATATAAGCGCCTTATCAATGGCTACAAAGAAGTCATCAACACTATCTATGCGCCTAAACACTATTATGAACGCATAAAGACATTCTTGAAGGAATACAAACCTCTGGTAACAAAGGGATTTCGACCTCAGCTTGAGCATGTGAAAGCATTCGTTAAGTCCGTATGGTTTTTGGGTATAATAGGAAAAGGAAGGCAATACTATTGGAGGCTTCTCGCCTGGACATTGGCAAGGCGTCCCCAATCATTTTCATTATCCGTAACGCTGGCTATATACGGATTTCACTTCCGTAAAATCGCTGAGAAATACGCTATGACGCTGGCGCGAGATAATGGCTCAATGGCATAGAGCCAAATGCCACCTCTATTAGCCGTCTTTATCCAGGGCGTGCCTTAATTCCTTTATGAAATCCCCTACTGTTTCCAGGTCACCAGTCTCCATAAGCTGAATTATCCGGCTGCCTACAATCACCCCGTCAGCTATTCTCGACACCTGCCTCGCCTGCTCCGGCGTAGATATTCCGAATCCAACACACAGCGGTTGTTTAGCCACACTTCTCACCCTGGACACAAAAGCTCCCAGCTCCGGGGGAAGGTTATCCCTGGTACCGGTAACTCCGGTTACTGAAATCAGGTATATAAATCCCCGGGCTCTATCTGCCACAAGCCTGATACGTTCCTCAGCGCTGGTTGGAGCCAGAAGATAAATAAGGTCAAGGCTATGCCTCTGGGTGGTAGCTTCCAGCTCCGAGCCTTCGTCTGGAGGTAAGTCGGGAATAACCAGGCCGTCAACGCCAGCCCGGGCACAATCACTGCAGAATTTTTCCAGACCGTAACTGAATATTGGATTAAAATAAGTCATAAAGACCAGCGGTATATCGACTTTCTGACTTATCTCTTTAGCTACATCGAGACAAAGCTTGGGCGTAACTCCGTTCTTCAAGGCGCAAAAGCTCGCCCTCTGTATGGTAGCGCCGTCAGCCAGAGGGTCGGAAAAAGGTATTCCCAGCTCCACAATATCGCAGCCATTGCTGGCAAGAAGCGGAACTACCTTCAAGGTGTCTTCAATACTGGGGTAGCCTGCAGTAACATAGCCTACAAGAGCCTTGTGCCCCGCTTGGTTGAATACGGGAGCGATGCGCGTCATCGCTTCATCCCCAGCGCTTCAACCACGATGTCCATGTCTTTATCACCACGACCGGACAGGTTGACCACGATAATTTGCTCTTTGTTCAACAAGCTTGCCAGCTTAGCGGCGTAGGATATGGCATGAGCCGGTTCTAGAGCCGGAAGAATGCCTTCAGTGCTGCACAGAAGTTGAAAGGCATTGAGTGCCTCCTTATCATTTATCGCCACGTAACTTACACGCCCGCTGTCCTTGAGATAGCTGTGTTCAGGACCAACGCCGGGGTAATCCAGCCCGGCAGAGATGCTGTGCGTTTCCCTGATTTGTCCATCTATGTCCTGAAGCACATAGGACTTTGCTCCATGTAAAACACCTGCGCTTCCCGCTGACAGTGAAGCGGCATGTTTCCCTGTCTTTAGCCCCCGCCCCCCGGCTTCCACACCGATGAGCTTGACCTCTTTATCGTTCAAAAAGGAATGGAAAATCCCAATGGCATTACTGCCGCCGCCGACACAGGCAACTATATAG
>Ga0208828_1000397_pt1 | contig 19721 bp, 17 predicted proteins | sample Kivu_160m_FD_185487 | JGI IMG/M metagenome (GOLD analysis project Ga0208828, IMG submission 185487) | Freshwater microbial communities from Lake Kivu, Western Province, Rwanda to study Microbial Dark Matter (Phase II) - Kivu_160m (SPAdes)... | ecosystem: Environmental > Aquatic > Freshwater >... | reverse complement strand
TGAAGAGACCATTGGTTTGCCAGCTTGCGTTGCCGACGGCCACGGCCGGCCTGGTAGCGGCGAACTCTCGTGCCACCCGCTTGATGGTCTCCACGGGAATACCTGTTGCCGCCGACGCCGTCCCTGGTGAATAGCTCTCTAGCACCAAGGTCTTGAACCCAATATGCTGTTCTCCATCCTCGTCGGCCCAATCCTCGAAGCCGAAGGTGTGGTTCTCGATGAACTCCCTGTCGTAGAGCCCCTCTTCGATGATCACCCGCGCCATGCTCAGGGCCAGGGCGCCTTCGGTACCTGGGTTAATCGGAATCCACTCATCCGCCTTGGCCGCGGTGACCGAGAATCTGGGTTCTATCTGCACGATCTTGGCCCTGGCGCCTGGCCGTCCTCTGCGCAGGCGGCTGTAGGCGCGCAGCATCCTGACCGATGGTTGCCAGGCCTCTAACAGGGGAGCGCCCAAGCTCAGGAGATAGTTGGTGTTTTCCCAATCGTACCCCGCAGCAGCTCTCCATCCCTGCATCAGGTAATTGACCAACAGGCTGCTGCCGTCGCTGCTGCCCGATACTTCCACCACGTTCGGCGTGCCGAAGGCCTGGCAGAATCTGGCAATGAGGTCCTGCATAGGACCCGGTTTTGCGCCGTGCATAAAGACCAAGGTGTGGGGCTGGCCCTTTTCTCGCAGCTCCTTCAGCTTGTCGGCCACCAGCCTGAGAGCCTCGTCCCAGGAGATGGACTGCCATTCATTGCTTCCCCTCTCCCCTATCCTCCTAAGCGGCCCCTTGATGCGGTCAGGGTTATATAGGATCTGCAAACCTGCCTGACCCTTGGGACAGAGCCTACCCTGGTTATTGGGGTTCAAGGGATGGCCCTCGATCTTGACGGCGCGACCCCCGATCACCCTGACCAGGATTCCGCAGCCAGCAGGGCAAAGCTGGCAAACACTGGGCGTCCACCTTTCCTCTTGCGAGGATGAAGCTCTCCCCTCTTCGACCTTGGCCAAGGCTTCCTGGACAGATTGTTCCAGGCCGAGCTTATACAACCCGATAGTAGCGCCGCCTGCTCCAACCAGTTTGAGAAAGTCACGCCTGCTAAGCTTGGTCATCCCCGAATCCCTACTGTTTGTGTTTCTGGCTCCAGTGGTCGCCTACCATGTGTTGGCGCTGAGCGCTTTCTCAAGACAGCACCCCTACTCAAAGATGTGATACTTGCTCAACTCTTCTTTCTGGACAGCGTAGTAGGTAGATTTGCCATCGCGACGGCTGACGACGAGCCCGGCATCCTCCAACGTGCGCAAGTGGTGGGCTACTGTTGAGGCCGCCCCACCAACGCTTTCCACAATGTCAGATACACACATATCTCCGCTCAAAAGCAGCCTAAGAATCTGCAACCGTGTTTCATTTCCCAGCGCACTGAAAACCTTAGCTCGCCTCTCAACTTCAGCGCTAGGCAGGGTGGCATCGCTGGAGTACTGCTCTCCAGCCTGTTCAGTAAATTCCCGTTCTGGCCGTTGATCGGCACGTGGCCTTGCAGCCGTATTCATGATAGACCGCAGGTTGTCAACACTACAGGACTAGTTTTATAGATGTATTCCAGCAGATATTATACAATTGCCGATGGCCTTCGTCTAGAGGGGAAAACCCTATAATTTTCCCTTTCCTGTCAGGCAAAACCCTGATTTCTGTAAAGACGCAAAAAGGCTGGCCAATACCAGCCAGCCTTTGCCCTGTTGTGTTGTGTTGCGACGGCGTCAGAGAGAGGCTTACTCCCTCACTCGCCCCAGAATGAGGGTTACGGAAGGGCTACTCTTCTTCGATGAGCACCCCTTTGCTCAAAGCATAGCGCACCAGTGCCGCTCGACTTCGTATCCCAAGCTTATCTTGCATTCGCGCCCTGTATGTCTCCACTGTCTTCACGCTGATGAATAGCTCTTCGGCAATCTGCTTGTTGGTGAAACCTAAGGCTACCAGTTTGAGCACCTGCCTTTCGCGGTTACTGAGAAGATCGTAGCCGCTTGGCCTCGTGTCTTCCTCCCGAACCTCGCGAGTACTTTCGAGCAGAGCTTGGGCGTGGGATGGATGCAAATACATCCCGCCCTGGTGCACGGCCCGGATGGCAGATAGCAGTTCGGTATCGGCCGATCTCTTTAGGACGTAACCAGACCCCCCTCCCTCAAGCACCTGACGGAGGTAGCTCTCGTCGTCGTGCATGGTCAGGGCCAACACCTTGATCTCAGGGTTGTCCTCCTTGATCCTTCGGACAGCATCCAATCCGTCCGTCCCCGACATGGTGATGTCGAGAAGCACAACGTCGGGGAGCAGTTCCCTGGCCTCAGCCACGGCCTGATCTCCCGTGCTGGCCTCGCCCACAACCTCCATGTCTGTCTGGGCATTCAGCAGCAGGCGGAGGCCGGCTCTGAGCACAGCATGATCATCTGCTATCAGCACGCGAATCTTTTCCACAGTGCATGTCCCCTCAGTACCCACCATCCAGGGGGATTTCGACAAAGACGGTAGTGCCTACACCCGGCGTGGACTCCACGGTCAACTTGCCACCAACCAACGAAACCCGTTCTTGCATCCCAGGAAGCCCCAATCCTGTTAGCTGTCCTGAGTTAAGGATACTCTCCACATCAAAGCCTCGGCCATCATCCTCGATGATGGCTATCACCGAGTTCTTTCTCTGCTCCAGGAGCACACTCACGTGACTGGCCTCGGCGTGGCTGGCTACATTGGCTAGAGCCTCCTGGACGATGCGGTAGAGACTTGTCTCCACCTGAGGAGTCAAGCGCTTTTCTTCCAGCCCTACAACCTCGAAGTCCGCTTCCACGTCGAAGCCCGCAGCATAGTCCTTCACATAGCGCTTTAAGGCAGCCACCAGACCCACATCGTCGAGCACGCTGGGCCTGAGTTCCAGAGTCAGGCTGTGCAAGCTATCCAAGGTCTGGACAGCCACGGTGCGCAGGTGGTCTACCATATCCCGAACCTCCTCCAAGCATGTGGCTCCCTCCAAGGTCCTAAGGCCCAACATCAGCGAGGTGATAGCTTGGGTGGTCTCATCGTGCAACTCGCGGGCGATTCGCTTACGTTCATCTTCCTGAGCAGTAATGATCTTTTCCAGAAGTCGCCCTCGGAGAACCTCTTTGTCGTGCAACTCCTCTGCCATGTAGTTGAAAGCAACGGCCAGTTCTCCGATCTCATCGTTGCTTTTGATGGCCACCCTCTGATCTAAGTCGCCCTGGCTGAGCGATTTTATGGCCCCCTTAAACCGCCCCAGCCTGGCGACCACCAGACGGTCCATCGTAAGGTGGACAACAAACATCACCACCACGACGGTTCCAATGGCCCAGAGGAGATTGTTGCGACGGTCAGCAACCAGATGTCGGTCTATTGTGGCCATAGAGAAGTCAGTGATCAAGACACCCAGGACCTTTTCCTCGGCCTCATGACACCCCTGACATTCCTCCCGGTTCTCTATGGGATTCAGGTTGCGGAAGACCCTTTCCCCTTGCTCGGTGACGAAGATACAGGTCAGGCTTCGATCTACGGCTTTGCGCTCGTGACAGGACTGGCAAGTGGTATCACCCAAATCCATTGTCATCCCGACCCTTCGCTGGTCGGCGGAGATCACTATCTGACCTTCGTTATCCAGCAAGAAAAGGTCTTTGACCTCTCCTCTCTCTGCAATCTCATCTACAATCCCCTGAACTTCGGTGAAGTCGTTGGTTAGCATAGAGTGCTGCAGGCTACCTTCGATGATCTCGCCCAGGTTCGAGGCCGAAAGCCTCAGGTTGTCCAGCATCAGATCGCGGTGGCTGCTGTATCGTAGATATGAGACGATAGCCAGGATGACAAGCAACGGTATCGTTACACCTGCCGTGATCTTAAAGCGTAGACTGGGGTGAATTCTTCTCGTTTTCATAACTGTCACATCCACTCTTGCCCACCAATCTCTCCCACTCCCGATCCACGCTCTCCTGGATAAACTCGATGTCCTCCTCGGTGAGGTGGCTGAAGCGGCCCTGAAGCTGGAGGTACTCCCGCACGGGCACCTCCCGCCTGGGCCAGACAGTGATGGTCCACTTCTCGCCGTTCTCTACCTCGTAGAGGGGGAAGACCTTGCTCTCCACGGCCAGACGCGAGATGCGGATGGAGTGGGCGGGCTCGGTCTTCCAGCCGGGCGGACAAGGTGAGAGGATGTGGATGAACTTGGCCCCGCGAATTCCCTGGGCTTTCTGGAACTTGCGCACCAGGTCCTCCGGATAGGCGACGGTGGCGGTGGCGGTGTAGGGGATGCGATGGGCAGCCATGATGGCCACGATGTCCTTCTTGGGCGTCTCCTTGGGATGGCGCACGGGGGTGGTGGTCGTCCAGGCCCCCCAGGGCGTGGCCGAAGAGCGCTGGATGCCCGTGTTCATGTAGGCCTCGTTGTCGTAGCAGGCGTAGATGAAGTCTTCGTTGCGCTCCACGGCGGCGGAGAGGGCCTGGAGGCCGATGTCGAAGGTGCCGCCGTCGCCAGCCCAGGTCAACACCGTGGTTTCCGTATCCCCCTGCATCTCCAGGCTGGCCTTGATCCCTGCCGCTGCGGAGCCCCCGGTCTCGAAAGCGGTATGCATCAGGGGCACTTTCAACGAGGAGTAAGGGAAGGGCCCGGCAATGATGGACCAACAACAGGCGGGGATAACGACGATGGTCTTCTCACCCAAAGCTTTTAAGGCCAAACGCATGGCCAGTGACCCTCCACAGCCTGGGCAGGCCAGATGGCCGGAAAGCATCAGTTCCTCGCTGGGTATAGCGTAACTCATTTCTTCACCTCTCTCCAGATTATCTCCCTCTCCGGTGTATCGTGCTCGAAGGTGCACTCGGCGATGCCGCGGATGGAGGCAGTGGTAACGTCCCGGCCGCCGAGGCCGATGATGAAGCCGAAGACAGGCGGCCGATGGGAGCCGTTGTAAAGAGCCGATTTGACTTCCTCAGCGAAGATGCCGCCGTGGCCGAAGGAGACGTTGCGATCTATGACCGCCACTTTGCTGGCCCCCGCCAGGGCCTCTCGGATTTCCTCGACGGGGAAGGGCCGAAACAGGCGCACTTTGAGCAGCCCCACCTTGTGGCCCTCCTCTCGCAGTTCGTCCACGACCACCCTGGCCGTGCTGGTGATGGTGGCCGAGGTCACCAACACCACCTCGGCGTCTTCCAGGCGATATCGCTCCACCAGGCCATAGCTGCGCCCGAAAATATCCTTGAACTCCCCATCGGCCTGGCGAGCCACCTCCACCGCCTGCTCCATGGCTTGTTGGATCTTATAGCGTAGCTCCATGTAATGGTCGGGGGCTACCAGAGCACCAAAGGCGTGGGGATCGCTCGTGTCGAGCTTGTATCGAGCATGATAGGGGGGCAGATAGCTATCCACCAACTCCTGGTCTGGGATGTCCACAGGCTCCTCGGTGTGGGAGAGGAAGAAGGCATCCAGGACCAACATGACGGGCAGGAGGACCTGCTCGGCGATTCGGAAAGCCTGGATGACGGTGTCCAACACTTCCTGATTGCTCTCGCAGTAGAACTGCAGCCAGCCGGTGTCCCGCTGCGCCAGGCTGTCGGTCTGCTCAGTCCAGACGGACCAGCCGGGTCCCATGGCCCGGTTCACGTTGGCCATGACGATGGGCAGCCTGGCTCCCGTTGCCCAGTGGAGCATCTCGTGCATCAAGGCCAGTCCGTGGCCCGAGGTGGCGGTGAAGGCCCGCGCCCCAGCCGATGAGGCCCCGACGCAGGCGGCCATAGCCGAGTGCTCGCTTTCCACTTTGATGAACTTGGCGTCCAGCAGTCCATCGGCACAGAACTCCGACAGCATCTCCACGATCTGGGTCTGCGGGGTGATGGGATAGGCGGCGATCACCTGGGCCCTGGCCAGCTTTGCTCCGTAGGAGACGGCGTGGTTGCCCATGATCACTTTTTCCATAAGATCTCCTCCTGGATGGATATGGCGTAGCGCGGGCACTCCTCAGCGCAGACACCACAGCCCTTGCAGTAGTCGTAGTTTACTTCGTAGCCTGCGCCATTCAGGCGCGCGATGGCCACGTCGGGGCAGAAGGTGAAGCAAGTGTCGCACAGGTTACAGGTGCCGCAACTGAAGCACCGCTCGGCCTCGGCTTGAGCGTCCTTCTCACTGAAGCCCAGGTTGACCTCTTCAAAACCGCGCACTCTCTCTTCGACGGGTTTCTGGGGCTGGGCAGTTCGCTCTAACTCCTCAAAATAGGCCAGGTTCAAGTCCTCGAAACGAACGATAGTGGGATCTATGTCTTTGGGGACGGCATGGACGGCTTCGTCCAGTGGCGGGAAACCCGAAAGCTCCTCGCCCCTGAGGTACTGGTCAATGGCCAGCGCGGCCCGTTTTCCGGAGCCGACGGCGTGGGCCACGGTGCCAAACGGCGTGGCCGCGTCACCACCTGCAAAGATGGGAGGGGTCGTCGTCGCTCCAGCTTCATTGATGACAATGCGCCCCCCCCCGACCTCCAACCTCCGATCTCCAACCCTTCGGCCAGGCTCAGGGCAAGCTTCCAACCCTTCGGCCAGGCTCAGGGCAAGCTTCCAACTTCTATCTTCCAGCTCCTGGGCAATGGCGGGTATGACGGTGTCTACTTCGAGGGTGTAGTCGGAGCCCGCGATGGGCACGGGACGGCGGCGTCCGGTCTCGTCGGGCGCTCCCAATTCCATGTTCACACACCTCATGCTCTTTACCCGGCCGTTTTCGGTCAGCAGTTCAACGGGGGCCGTGAGGTAGTGGATGTTCACCCCTTCCCCCAGGGCTTCCTCGATCTCCTCAGCGATGGCTGGCATCTCGGCCCGCGAGCGACGGTAGAGGATTGTTACCTCTGATCCCAGGCGCAAGGCCGTGCGAGCGGCGTCTATGGCCGTGTTGCCCCCGCCGATGACCGCCACCCTGGGGCCCACCTGGACCTCATCACCCAGATGCACCCTCTTGAGGAACTCCAGGCCGTGAATGACCCCTTGGGCATCCTCACCTGGGATGTCCAGTTTGCGACTCCTCTGGAGGCCCACAGCGATGAAGAGAGCCCGGTAATCTGCTAACAAATCAGCGAGCTTGAGGTTATGGCCCAGGCGCAGGCCGGTTTTGATCTCCACCCCCAGGGCTTCGATGTCGGCGATCTCCCGCTCCAGCACGGCGCGGGGCAGGCGATACTCCGGGATGCCTATCCTCATCATCCCCCCCGCCACTGGCAGGGCCTCGAAGACAGTGACCCGATAGCCCCGGCGGGCCAGGTGGTAGGCACAGGAAAGGCCAGCGGGGCCGGAGCCGATAACGGCAACTCTGCCGAGTGCCGAGCGCCGGGTAAGGGGGGCCTCGTTGCCTCGTTGCCTCGTTGCCTCGCTACTCATGGCATAGTCGGCCAGAAATCGCTCCAGGGTGTGAATTGCTATCGCCCCTCCCAACTCCTGGCGATTACATTCGCTCTCGCAGGGATGAGGGCAGACCCGCCCGCAAACCCCTGGGAAAGGGTTCTCCTGCTTGATCAGTTCCCATGCCTCTCTATACTTCCCCTCCCTGACCAGCGCCAGATAGCCGACGATGTCTTCCCCGGCGGGGCAGTGGTGATTACAGGGAGGGGTTTTGTCCATATACAGAGGCCGGATATACCTCCAGCTCCCCGTCTTGTTGACCAGCGTCGTTCCCAGGGACATGGGGAGGTAGGGCATATCGGCCTCAGTCTTAAACACGATTTCTTCGGTCATCGTTTTTTCCTTCTCTTGGATATTGGTACATTGGAAAATCGGCAAATCGTAAATCGTAAATTCGTACACTCGTGACTTCGTACACTCGGAACCGATCACGAATTTACGAATCCCGAGTCTACGAATCCCGAACCCACGAATCACGAATTTACGAGCAAATACGCTTCTCGAGTAGCAGCCACATTCTCCTCTGGTTTGATAGGGACGGCCTCGCGCACCGCCTCGGTGATGGCCTCCAGGCTCACCAGGCCCGTAACTCTGGCCAAGGCTCCCAGGATGGCCGTGTTGACGATCGGTGCAGTCTTAGGCCCCAGCCTGTACTTGATGGCGATGGAGTTGGCATCAACAGTTGCCACCCGGTAGGTGGCTGGCAGATCGAGGGTGGCGGGGTCCTGTTCGCTGTTGATGAGAATCCACCCCCCTTCCTTCAAACCGGCGGCAACATCCACCGCCTCAATCAAGGTTGGATCCAGCACCACGATGTGGTCTGGTTTGTAGATCTGGCATCGGATTCGGACGGGGTGGTCGTCAATGCGGGTGAAAGCCGTAACTGGCGCACCTCGTCGCTCCACTCCGAAGGCAGGGAAGGATTGGACGAACTTTCCTTCCTTAAAAACAGCAGCCGCCAGCACCTTAGAGGCAACCACCGCCCCCTGTCCGCCGCGGCCGTGTATCCTGATCTCGATCATGCGGTTCCTCCTTCTCCGTTGATGGAAATCCCTGGCATGCGTTACAACCTCCTTGTTGATCTGTTGATTTGTGGAGATGTCGTCAAAAGTTTCCCAAAGGCTAGTCTGGCGGGAAATAGCGCGAGACGCCGCCCCTGGTGCCGAACCACAGCGCGTCGTCGGCGACCACGGCGATGGACGCAACAACTCAGCTCTCAGGCTCGTAAAGATAATCGCGAAAGCGCTCTGAAACATCGGGAGGCATATCGCTATCTGTGATAATGCCAACCAATTGGAGTGCTGCCGTCTTGCTTTCCGACGTGAGATACCGCTTTGCTTCCCATCCAGCAAGTTCTGCACGCCTTCGCTCCGCCAATTCACGTAAGGCCGGCGAGAGGAGTTCGTTCCTTCTGCTTGGTCTTTCAACAGTGAGAAGCTCTATTGCCCTGATGACCATTGAAGAAATGTCCACCCCTTCTGACTCTAACGTATCCAATCTTCTCACTACCTCGTCCGGCAATTCCATCTGAATTATCCTTGACATGTCCGCTCACCTCCATTTTGTCTATGTGCCCATCTTCTGGCCTCTTAAAAACGATCCCCTCTGGACATCCTGTAACCCGTTACAGCCAACATATACCCAAACAAGCATATCCCCCCCACGATCAACATATTCTGCCACGCCAGGTTACCACCTATATACAACAGATATGCCCCCAATAGAATGAATCCTACTCCGACAAGGAACAGCACGAGACCATAGACTTGATGCATCATAAGTGCCCCTCCTCTCAAAAACGCTCTCCAGCGGACATCCTGTAACCTGCTATCGTCAACAAATATCCAAACAGACAGACTCCGGCAGCGAACAACATGTTCTGCCAATCCAGAACGGTACTCATATACCTCGTATATAATAGATAGCTCCCCATCAGCAGAAACCCTATTCCGGCAACGAAGAACACGAGACCATAGATGCGATGCGTAGTTGCACCTCCTTGTATACTATAGTCGGGGGAAGTTCCAATATCTAATATCCAAGCCCTAACCTGGACAAGCCAGAACCAAGAATGAATTGAACCACAAAGGTCACAAAGGGCACAAAGATTCTTCGTGTGCTTCGTGTTCTTTGTGGGTGACTACTCAGGCTGTCATTGCGAGCAAAGCGAAGCAATCCCCACCCCGCGAATTGGAGATTGCTTCGGCACAAAAACCGTGCCTCGCAATGACACGGGCTGAGCAGTTACCTTTGTGGTTGATTTTCTTGCCCAATGTGCAAGAATTTCACCGGTAAGTACTATCTACGTCTGCGGCGTCTCCTGGACTGCCGGTGGGATGTCTTCTCTCCGTCAGCGCTGGGAGCCGAAGTCTGCTCCTTACCCATGCAGCAGTGTTTATACTTCTTGCCACTGCCGCAGGGACAGGGATCGTTGCGTCCGACCTTGGGCCCCGCCGTTCTAACCGGCCGGGGGGCACGTTGCGCCTCCACGTTGTTGCGCATCTCGCGCATGGGGCGCGGCTGTGGCTCCCTGACCAAACTGACGCGATAGATGTCGCCGACTACCGCGCGTTGGATAGCCGCCAGGAGGTCGGCATACATCTCGTGCCCCTCTCTCTTGAAGGCCACCAAAGGGTCCTGTTGACCGTAGGCCCTGAGACCGATGCCCTCGCGCAGATCGTCGAGACTCGTCAGGTGCCTGATCCACAGGCTGTCCACGGCCCGCAGCATCACCAGGCGCTCCAACTGGCGCATGTCCCCCGCACCCAGTTGCCGCTCTTTTTCATCGTAGAGCCTTTCGGCCAGTTCCAGGAGTTGTTCCTCGATCTCCTTGGGTGTTAGCTTCTCCCAGCGAGCTGGGGTCAAGGAGGGGGGCAGGGGCATGATGGTTCGCAGGGACGAGTGCAGGCCTTCCAGGTCCCAATCCTCAGGGTCTCCAGCAGTGTGGGCGGCTACCAGGCCAGCGACCTCCTCCTGGATCATGTCCATGATGATGGGCCTGAGATTCTCTTCACTAAGCACCTGATGACGCTGCTGGTAGATGATCTCCCGCTGCTTGTTGATCACATCGTCGTATTCTAGCAAATGCTTGCGGATGTCGAAGTTGTAGCCTTCCACCCTGACCTGAGCGTTCTCGATAGATTTGCTCACCAAATCGTGCTCGATGGGGATGGTTTCATCCATACCCGCCCACTCCATGAAGCCCTTGATCCTCTCTCCGCCGAAGCGGCGCATCAGGTCGTCCTCCAGGGAGACGTAGAAGCGGGAGGAGCCAGGGTCGCCCTGGCGTCCGGCGCGGCCCCGCAACTGGTTGTCAATACGCCGTGCTTCGTGGCGTTCGGTACCCAAGATATGGAGGCCCCCCATTTCCAGCACTTTCCTTCGATCCTGGTCGCAAATCTCCTTTGCCCTGGCCAGGGCCTCAGCCCACTGCTCTGGGGAGACAGTGGTCAAATCCGCCCCCTGGCGGCGCAGGTTCTCCCGCGCTAACCCCTCTGGATCGCCCCCCAGCTTAATGTCCACGCCTCGGCCGGCCATGTTGGTGGCGATGGTCACCGCGCCTGAGCGTCCCGCCTGGGTGATGATGACTGCTTCCTGCTCGTGGTACTTGGCGTTCAGCACCTGGTGAGGGATGCCCCGGCGTCTGAGCATCTCCGAGAGCACCTCAGACCGCTCGATGAACACCGTTCCCACCAGCACCGGCCGCCCATGCTGATGCAGTTCCTCGATCTCCTGCACCACGGCTCGGAACTTGGCTGCTTCGTCCTTGTAGATCAGGTCTGGGTAGTCGGCGCGCTTGAAGTACAGCTCGTTGTTATCGGGGTTTCGATAGGTTACGATCTCCACCCCATCTCGCCGCTCCCTCTGGATGTTCAACTCCCCTTCCAGAGCCCGGTACTCGATGTTGGTGGGCAGCACCACCACGTCCAGGCCGTAGATCTTGTGCAGTTCCTCGGCCTCGGTGGCCGCCGTCCCTGTCATGCCCGCCAGCTTGTCGTACATGCGGAAGTAGTTCTGCAGGGTGATGGTGGCCAGGGTCAGGTTCTCGCGCTGCACCTCCACCCCCTCCTTAGCCTCGATGGCCTGGTGCAGCCCTTCGGAGTAGCGCCGTCCATACATCAGGCGGCCGGTGAACTCGTCCACGATGATCACCTGGCCATCTTTGACGATGTAGTTGCGGTCGCGATGGAAGATAGTCTGCGCCCGCAAGGCGTTGTCCACGTAGGGGGTCAGAGCGAAGTTCTCCGGCGAGTAGAGGTTGTCCACCCCCAGCCACTGCTCCATCTTCTCGATTCCCTCTTCAGTGAGGGTGACCACCCGGTCCTTCTCGTCCATGACGTAATCCGCCTCGCGCCGCAGGCGGGGGATAAGATCGGCCATGCGGCGGTAGTTGGCGTCCGGTTCCTCAGCCGGGCCGGAGATGATGAGCGGCGTACGCGCTTCGTCTATGAGAATGTAGTCCACCTCGTCTACGATGGCGTAGTGAAAGCCCCGCTGCACCTGTTGGGAGAGGTCCAGCACCATGTTGTCCCGCAGGTAGTCGAAGCCGAACTCGTGGTTGGTGCCGTAGGTGATGTCGGCCGCGTAGGCCTCACGGCGGCTCACGGGCCGCAGGTACTGGTAGCGCTCATCGTCGGCCCGGTACTCAGGGTCGAAGAGGAAGGCCGACTCGTGCTGGATAACCCCCACCGAGAGCCCCAGGAGGTGATAGATAGGGCCCATCCACTGGGTGTCGCGCTTGGCCAGGTAATCGTTGACCGTAACCAGGTGACACCCCCTGCCTTGTAAAGCGTTGAGGTACAGGGGCAGGGTGGCGACCAGGGTCTTGCCCTCGCCGGTTCTCATCTCGGCCACCTTGCCCTCGTGCAGCGCCATGCCGCCCATCAGTTGCACGTCGAAGTGACGCAGGCCCGTGGTGCGCCTGGAAGCCTCCCTCACTGCAGCGAAGGCTTCTACCATGATGTCCTCCAGGGACTCCCCAGCCTGGAGCCGGTCGCGGAGTGCCGTCGTTTTGCCCCGCAATTCCTCATTGGACAGAGCCGCGAACTCAGGCTCAAGGGCGTTTATCTCTTCGACTAATGGCCTCAGCCTGTTCAGTTCCCGTTCGTTGGGGTCTCCAATGACCTTGCTCAGTAAACTCTTAAACATACTCTAACCAAGGACTTTGAACTTTGAGCTTTGGATTTTGAGCTTCCTAACCGGGCACATCCTTCATGTACTCCCCCACCGAAATCCCCAGGTGAACGCGGCGGATGACCTCGCCCAGCAGAGGGGCCACGGAGAGGACGGTGATGTTGGGCAACATTTTTTCAGGTGGGATGGGAATCGTGTTCGTAGTGACCATCTCTTTGATCTCACATTCTCGTAAGCGCTCCACTGCTGGCGGGGAAAGCATGGGGTGAGTAAAGCTGGCGTAGACATCTTTAGCGCCTTGGTCTTTGACGATGGTCACCGCTTCCACCAATGATCCCGCCGTATCTACCTCATCGTCCACGATGATCGCGTCCTTGCCTTGCACTTCACCTATGAGGGTCAGTGCTTCGCTGTGTGCATCAGTGGGGCTGCGGCGTTTCTCCACGAAGGCCAGAGGCAAACCCAGTTTCTGGGCGAAGTTGCGGCCTTTCTTGGCGAATCCCAGATCGGCGGTGACAACTACAGCATTGCACAGGTTCTTTTTAGCTAAGTAATCGCTGAGGATATTGAAAGCCGTTATCTCGTCACCTGGAATACTGAAGAACCCCTGAATCTGGCCCGCATGGAGATCTATAATTATCCAGCGGTCGGCCCCGGCCACGCCAATCATATCAGCAATGAGGCGGGCGGTGATGGGTACACGCGGTTGGTCTTTCTTATCGCTGCGGCCATAGGCATAGAAAGGGATCACCGCCGTGATGCGCCCGGCGGAGGCCCGCCGCAAGGTGTCAATCATGATCAACAGCTCCATGATGTTTCTGTTGACCGGCGAGCAGGTGGGCTGGATGAGGAAAACGTCCCGTCCACGAACGCTCTCGCGCAGCCTGATGAAGATGTTCTCATTGGGAAAGACGATGATCTCTGCCTGTGATTGGGGAACCTCTAAGTAATCGCAGATCTCCTGGGTCAGAGCCGGGTTACCTGAGCCTCCAAAAATGGCCAACTCCCCGTACATCTTCACGGTGACTTCTTTCACCTCTCTCCTCCCGATGGATTGGTGTCAAACTCCTTTTGCAGGATGCCCATCATCAACTCATCGTGATACCGGCTGTCGCTGAAGCGGGCCTCTCGTAGGCGGCCTTCGTGCTGAAAACCGCTCTTTTCGTAGCAGCGAATGGCCCGCTCATTGTAATCGTAGACGGTGAGGAAAACGCGATGCAGGTTCATCTCGCCGAAGGCGAAGCCCAGCAGGGTGCGAATGGCATCGCTCCCGTAACCTTGTCCCCAGCACTCCTTCTCGCCGATGACGATGCCCAGGAGAGCTTTGCGGTTCTTCCAATCAATGCTGTGCAGGCCGATGTTGCCGATGTGACCGCCGTCTTCGGTCTCAATGGCAAAGATTCGGCTGTCTGGGTCCTCCAGTTGACGCTCGAACCACCTCTCCTCCTCGGCCATGGACATAGGCATGTACATGGCCAGGTATTGCCGCACCTCCGGGTCGTTAAGCCAACGGACGAAAGTGGGAAGGTCTTCCCGCTCTATGGCTCTGAGTCTGGTTCTCTGCCCTCTTATCATTTACAGCCACCTCTGGGCAGTAATTATACATCAATTGTGCCAGATTGGGAAGAAGCACTGGCCCAGAAGATTTGTGTGCTGTGGGCGATTATGGTATAATCAGAATGACCAGACAGTCGCTTCAGGGGATGGGCGACAGAGGAGGCAAAGAGAATGATTCAGGTAACCATTGATAGCGTTAGAGCGAGTTTGATGTCCCAGCATCGGGTAGTGATTTTGAAGGACGTGGACGATGAGAGGTTCTTGCCTATTTGGATTGGCCCCTTCGAAGCCGAGGCCATTGCCCTTGAACTCAAGCAGGTCGAGTTAGCTCGCCCTCTCACCCATGATCTGCTGAAAGCGGTGATCACCCAGATGGGGGCTAGAGTATCCCATGTCCTGGTGGACGATCTGCACGACGATACCTTCTATGCCCGCATCGTACTGGACAACAACGGCCATCGCCTGGAGATAGATTCCCGACCCAGTGATGCCATCGCCCTGGCCGTGCGCACCCAGGCGCCTATCTTCGTGGCTGAGTCGGTGATGGAGAAAGCCGCCATAAGGCCTGACGAGGGAATAAGTTGTCCCGACGAAGATCAACTGGAGGTTTTCCGCGACTTCGTTGAGTCTCTTGACCTCGACGAATGAGTTTCGAGTTCTTTTGTTCGCCGAAGGTCTCTGACCGAGGCGGGACACGGCTTGGTCGGGAGACCTTCGCCCATCAAAGAGAGCGATGGTGAGACAATGAACAAAACGGAGAGGATGGCGCCTCATAACATCGAGGCGGAAGAGGCGGCTCTGGGATCACTTCTCATAGATCCTGATGCGGTATTCAGAGTAGCCTCCTTTCTCGATCCCAAGGACTTCTATCGGGAGAAGAACGGCTGGATCTACGATGTCATCAGAGACCTGCACGAGCGGCGGGAGCCAGCCGACTTCGTCACCGTTTGCGATGAGCTAGAACGGCGTGGCCAACTGGAGGAGGTGGGCGGGGCTGCTTACATCACCTCTTTGATCAACACTGTGCCCACCGCCATCCACGCTGAGTACTATGCCCGTATCGTGGAGCGCACGGCCGTCTTGCGCCGGCTGATTGGCGCGGCGGGGCAGATCGCAGCTATTGCCTACGAGGATACGGACGAGGTGGACGAGGTGGTGGATAGGGCCGAGCAGATTATATTTTCGGTTTCCGAGCGCCGCATCGCCCGCGACCTGGTGCCCATCAAGCAGGTCATCGGGGAGTACTACGACCGCATAGATTATCTGTATCAACACCGTGGCCAGTTGATCGGTGTACCCACCAGCTTTCCCCTGCTAGACAGATTGTTGGGGGGCTTCCAGCCTTCCGACCTGATCATCGTAGCAGGTCGGCCCAGCACGGGCAAGACCTCCTTCGTGCTCTCCATTGCCCAAAGCGCCGCCCGCAAGCACAACCAACGCGTGGCTTTCTTTAGCCTGGAGATGAGTTCCGAACAGGTGGTGCAACGCCTGATCTCCGCTGAAACGGGCATAGATTCGCGAAGATTGCGCCAGGGCGATCTCAGGGATGACGAATGGCCCCTCTTTGTCGAGGCCACAGGCATGCTGTCGGAGGCCTCGATTTTCATTGATGATACGCCCTCCATCTCCGCCCTGCAGATGCGAACCAAGGCCCGCCGCCTCCACGCCGAGCACGGTCTCGATCTCATCATCGTTGATTATCTGCAGTTGATGCGAGGAGACGGCCGCGCCGAGAACCGCGTCCAGGAGATCTCCTCCATTTCTCAGGCCCTCAAAGCGTTGTCCAGGGAGCTGAACGTGCCTTTGATCGCTGTCTCCCAACTCTCACGGGCCGTTGAATCCCGCAAGGATCACAAGCCTCTCCTCTCCGACCTTCGCGAAAGCGGATCGATCGAGCAGGACGCGGACGTGGTGATGTTCATCTACCGTGAGGAGCTGTACGACGAGGACACGGAGCTTAAGAACATCGCCGACATCATCGTGGCCAAACACCGCAACGGCCCCACTGGTACCATCCCCCTGTATTTCAAGAAAGAACTGGCTCAATTCCACGAAGTAGAGTTTGTCCGCGAAGAGCTATGAAAGGTTTTTCCGGTTTCCCTGCTGGCAAGGTGCATTTCACCCCCTTGCCCAATCTATTCTTCAGCCAGCTCCTGCCGGCCATAGACGACCTGGCCGAGCTGAAGGTGACACTGCACATCTTCTGGCTGCTCCACCAGAAGAAGGGCTATCCCCGATACGTGAGCCGACGAGAATTGGAGGCCGACGGGGTGTTGCTGGGAGGGCTCAAAGGGATGGGGCGGGATCCGCAGGAGTGCCTGGGCCAGGCTTTGGAGCGAGCCGTGGCCCGGGGTACTCTCCTCCACGTGACGGCCCTTCGCCCTGGCCCAGACGACCTGCGACCTGCGCAGGACGTTTGGTATTTCATGAACACCGACCTCGGACGGAGGACAGTGGAAAAGATCCGCCGTGGGGAGCTGCAGCTCGAGGCCCTTGTCGTGCCCGGCGACGTACGCCTGGAGGCGGAACGGCCCAACATCTTCGTTCTCTACGAACAGAACATCGGCCTGCTCACCCCTCTCATCGCCGAAGAGCTCCGCGAGGCCGAGAAAACCTACCCCGCCGACTGGATCGAAGAGGCCTTCAGGATCGCTGTGGAGCACAACGTTCGCCGCTGGCGTTACGTGGGCAGCATTCTGGAACGCTGGGCAACCGAGGGGAAAGACAGTGACCAGGCGGGGAAAGGTCCTGAAAAGGATCGCCGTAGATACATCGAAGGGAAGTATGCCGAGTACATCGAACACTGAAGAACTTCAAAATCCAAAGCTCAAAGCTCAAAACCTGAAGTCTGAGGATCAAGGACTTAAGACCAAGGACTTAGGACTTAGGACCAAGGACGTAGGACGGGTAGACGTGGGACGTAGGACGGATGGAGTTTGCCCCGTCTGTAAGGGGGCCGGGTATCTGGTTAAGGATGTGCCGCCGGGCCATCCCGATTTCGGCAAGCTGTATCCCTGCCAGTGTAAGGTCGAGGAGTTGACAGCAAAACGCCTGATGGACTTGTGGGACTTGAGCCAGTTGGGCGAGTTGGCTCGCATGACCTTTGAGAGCTTTAGGCCGGAGGGCGTCGGGCTCAATGCCGAGAAGCGAGAGAATCTCAGGCGAGCCTACGAGCGAGCCAAACAGTTTGCTCAGGGAGCCACAGGGTGGCTAATTCTCAAGGGGGGGTATGGCTGTGGGAAAACCCACCTGGCAGCGGCCATAGCCAATCACCGCATTGCTAACGGTCAGCCTGTTCTGTTTGTGGTGACGCCGGATCTCCTCGACCATCTGCGGGCCGCCTTTGCTCCCGCCAGCACGGTCTCCTTTGATGAGCGATTCGAGGAAGTGCGCAATGCCCCCCTGCTGATCCTCGACGATCTGGGCACCCAGAGCGCCACCCCTTGGGCCCAGGAGAAACTCTACCAGATACTGAATTATCGTTATAATGCCCGGCTGCCCACCGTCGTCACCACCAATCGCGAGCTGGAGGAAATTGACCTGCGACTTCGGTCGCGGCTGGTAGACCCCGACTTGTCGGAGATTGTCACCATCCTGGCTCCCGATTTTCGCCGCAGCGGGGTGAGCCAGGATCAGTCGGAACTTTCCAGCCTCTCCCTCCACAGCGACAAGACCTTCGACACCTTCGACCTACGGGCCCAGGAACTCCCTCGTGAGGAACACGAGAACCTGAAGCGAGCCTTCGACATTGCCAGGGGATACGCCGAAAACCCAGCCGATTGGCTGGTGTTCACTGGGCCTTATGGCTGCGGCAAAACCCACCTCGCGGCGGCCATTGCCAACTATCGGGTGAACCAGGGCCATGCGGCGCTCTTTGTCGTGGTACCCGATCTTCTCGACCACCTGCGAGCCACTTTCAGCCCCCAGAGTCTGGTTTCGTACGATCAGCGCTTCGAGGAAGTGCGCAATGCCCCCTTCCTGATCCTCGACGACCTGGGCACCCAGAGCGCTACGACCTGGGCTCAGGAGAAACTCTTTCAGCTTTTCAATCACCGCTACAGCGCTCGATTGCCCACCGTAATCACCATGCAGGAGTCGGTGGAGGAACTCGAGAGGACGAACCCCCGCCTCAGTTCGCGCATTTTGGACTTCTCCCGCTGCACCGTCTTCGCCATCATCGCCCCCAGCTACCGCGGCGGAGCGCGATCTCAAAAACGACGAGGACGGAGATAGGGATTAGGGACAAGGGACTAGTCCCTGATTCCAAACAGCGCCACGCTTTCGATGTGATAAGTCTGGGGAAACATGTCCACAGGCTGCACTTCCACCAGTTGATAGCCCCCCTCAGCCAGCCGGCGGGCGTCGCGGGATAGGGTGGCGGGGTCGCAGGAGACGTAGACGAGGCGGCGAGGGGCTAGCTCAATTAAGGCCGCCAACGCTTCTGGCTTGCACCCCTGACGGGGTGGATCTAATACAGCCAGGTCAATCCGCCTATCCAATTGGGGCAAAAATGTCTCCACGCTCCCCTTGATGAGCTCCACGTTGGGCAGCTCTGCGGCGTTCAGGAAGGCATCCTCTACAGCACTTGTGGCTTCCTCCACGCCAATCACCTGACCCACTTTGCCAGCCAGGCTCAGGCCGAAGGTCCCCACGCCACAGTAGGCGTCCAGCAGCACTTCGTCCCCCGCCGGGGCCAGGTACTCGCTAACCACCCGAACCAATTCCTCGGCAGCAGCGGTGTTGACCTGAAAGAAGCTGGGGGCCGAGATGCGGAATATTCGCCCGGCTACCTCCTCGGTGAGGTAGTTGTTGCCGATCAGGTTAGCAGGGGTGCCGTCGGAGAGGAGCAGGACACAGGACACAGGCAAGTCGCTCTCCAGGGCCGGCGGCAAGTCGTCGTGGGTCTCGAAGATGATCATCTGATGGCCGGTGTTGACGCCGGCTCGCAACGAGAGCCGCGCCAGCCCCGGCATCTCCAGATCGAGGGCGGCAAAGAGTTCGTCCAGGAGGGGATGCAACAAGTAGCAAACCTTAATGGGCTCCACTCGGTGGCCATCGGTGGCCACGAAGCCCAGCCGGCCGTCATCGTCAATCGTGAACTGGACGTGGTTACGGTAGTGCCAGGGCGAGGCGCTGGGGATGGTTGGCCTCACTGTGACCTCTGGAAGGCGGCCGAGGCGGGCCAGTTGATCGCCAACTACCGCGGCCTTGAACTCTAGTTGGGCCGGATAGGCGATGTGCTGCCACTGACATCCGCCGCACTTTCCGGGGCCGAAATGGGGACATGGGGGATCAACTCTGTGAGGTGAGGACGCTAAGATTTCGACGAACTGCGCTTGAGCGTAGCGCCCCTTGTCCTCGACGATCTCCACCAAAGCCTCCTCGCCTGGCATGGCGTAAGGCACGAAGATCACCTTGCCCCCGTGTCGCCCCAAGGCATTGCCGCCGTGGGCCATATCGGTTAGGTGTAGCTTGAACTGTTTCTCCATTGCCCTGCGTCAGTTGGTCGGCGTCCCGGCAGAATCCCCCTGGTCTTCCTGACGCCGTGTAGGGCAAATTGGCAATTTGCCCTACAGTTTTGCGGCTATGATTATACCATAACGCTCTGCAAAAGGATAGTCC
>Ga0208828_1000394_pt1 | contig 19872 bp, 20 predicted proteins | sample Kivu_160m_FD_185487 | JGI IMG/M metagenome (GOLD analysis project Ga0208828, IMG submission 185487) | Freshwater microbial communities from Lake Kivu, Western Province, Rwanda to study Microbial Dark Matter (Phase II) - Kivu_160m (SPAdes)... | ecosystem: Environmental > Aquatic > Freshwater >... | reverse complement strand
AGGATATGCTTCTTGAATGGGCAGCTTATGCTGGTTATCTGTATGGCACTCCAAAAAAATTTGTAACAGAAAAATTAAGTAAAGGTAAAAATGTAATTCTGGTAATTGAGGTCCAGGGCGCCATGCAGGTTATAAAAAAAATGAAAGATACCTATTTAATCTTTATTACCACTTCTTCATTTAAGGAGCTGGAAGAGAGAATCAAAAAAAGGAGAGCCGACAGTCTGGAAGAAATGAATAAAAGGTTGGAAACTGCAAAAAGTGAACTGAATTATAAGAAATATTATGATTGCATAATTGTAAATAATAATTATAATGAGGCTTTGCTTAATTTAAAGAAGGTTCTAGATTCTCAAAAAGGGAGGAAACTATATAAATGAAGGTGCAGTATGTTGATGAATACAAAGAAAGTACAGACAGCAAATATAAACTATGTATATTGGTGGCTAAAAGAGCCAGAGAACTGGGAGAGTATCTTTCTGCGCAAAAAAATATGGAAAGAATAAATGTGGTAAAACCGCTTGTTGATGTAGAATCACATGATCCACTGGAAATTGCCTTTAATGAAATAAAAGAAGGAAAAATAATTTTCAAAAAGAAAAAGGAATCTATATAATTTTGGTTTTGAATAAATCAATATTTTTAAAAAAAAAGATAGTTCTGGGAATTACTGCGTCTATCGCAGCTTATAAGGCAGCTTCGATTTGCAGCAGGCTGACTGGTATGGGTGCTGATGTAGTTCCTGTAATGACTCCTAATGCTCTAAATTTTATAACTCCCATTACTTTCAGCTCAATCTCTGGAAATAAAACTATTGTGGAGCAGTTTGTAGACGAGAAGAAAATTTACCATATCTCACTTTCTCATAGTGCGGATATTTTTTTGATTGCGCCTGCTTCAGCTGATACCATTTCAAAATTATCTTATGGAATTTGTGATAATTTCCTTACCACTTCAGCGGTTTCTGCTACCTGCCCTGTGCTTATTGCTCCGGCTATGAACGAAAGTATGTATCTTGACCCAATAATTCAGAAAAATATTCTGCAGCTGGGAAAGTCAGGAAAATATTTTTTCATAGGACCGAAGAGTGGCAATCTGGCCTGTTGTGAGGAAGGTCTGGGAAGACTGGAAGATGAAGATATCATAATTGAAAGACTGGGAGAGCTTCTTAATTATAGTTCTGATCTTAAAGGAAAAAAAGTTGTAATTACAGCCGGCGGCACCAGGGAGTTTATTGATACTGTAAGATATATATCCAACAGGTCCAGTGGGAAAATGGGTTACGCTCTGGCTGAAGAAGCTTATTTCAGAGGTGCTGAAAAGGTAATCCTTATAAGCACCGCGAGGAGCCTGCCGCGGCCATATGGCGTAGATGTCAAATATGTTGAAGATACAAGCGGGATGAAGAAAGTGCTGGATAAATTTTTTAGCAGCAGTGATATTGCTATAATGTCAGCTGCTGTAAGCGATATAATCCCGCTTAAAAAATATGATTTTAAGTTAAAGAAAAAAAATGATATATTATCCAGCATAAGTTTTAAAGAAAATGAAAATATCCTTAAGTATTTAGCTAAAGAAAAGAAAAAGAATCAGTATCTGGTTGGTTTTGCTGCTGAAAGTGGTCATAACTTGAGAGATGTTTTAGAAAAGATTAAGGATAAAAATATTGATATGATTGTTGCCAATGATATCTCCAGAGAGGATATAGGAATGGAAAGCGATTATAATGAAGTTGATATAGTAAGACAGGATGGGACTGTAAAGAAATTAGCCAGGGATAAAAAAAGAATTATTGCCAGAGGAATCTGGGATGAAATTGTAAAAAGTTCAATGGAGCTGTAAAAGTTTTGATAGGAGGAATAATGTCAAAGAAAAGGGATTTCTTATTTACTTCGGAATCAGTTACCGAAGGTCACCCGGACAAGATGGCTGATCAAATTTCAGATGCAATTCTTGATGCTATGATAGCTGATGATCCCAAATGCAGGACCGCCATCGAGACATTGCTTAAAACAGGAATTGTAGTAGTAGCAGGTGAAGTTACTACCTCTACTTATGTAGAAATTCCTGATATTGTTAGAGAAGTTATTAAAAATATTGGCTATACCAGGGCAAAATATGGTTTTGATTATGAAACCTGCGGCGTTATTTCTTCTATTGGGAAACAGTCTAATAATATCGCCCAGGGTGTGAATAAAGCTTATGAGGCCAGAATAGGGAATGGATATGAAAATGAATTTGATACCCAGGGTGCTGGAGACCAGGGAATGATGTTCGGTTATGCATGTAATGAAACAGAGGAGCTTATGCCCCTTCCCATTCAGTTGGCTCACAGGCTGGCTCACAGGTTATCTGAGGTTAGAAAGGCAGGGATACTGCCATACCTGAGGCCTGACGGTAAAACGCAGGTAACGGTAAGATATGAAAATGACAGGCCGGTTTTAGTTGAAACAATTGTAATAGCTACTCAACATGCTCCAAATATTGACATAGAAGCACAGATAAAACCGGATATCAAAGAATTCGTAATAAAACCAATTGTTCCACAGGAATATTTAAGCAAGGATTTAAAGTTATTTGTAAATCCAACCGGGGAATTTACTATCGGAGGTCCTATGGGTGATACAGGGGTTACCGGCAGGAAAATAATTGTAGATACCTATGGTGGAATGGCAAGACATGGCGGAGGGTGTTTTTCAGGAAAAGATCCTTCTAAAGTTGATAGGTCTGCTAGCTATGCGGTAAGATATGTTGCCAAAAATCTGGTGGCAAGCGGAGCTGCTGATAAGCTGGAAATAGAAGTAGCTTATGCCATAGGTGTTTCGCACCCGGTATCAGTTATGGTAGAAACATTTAGCACTGAAAAGGTAGATGTTAAAAAAATTGAAAAGGCAGTAAAAGAAATATTTGACTTAAGGCCGGCAGCAATTATTAAAAACCTGAATCTACTCAGGCCAATTTATAAAAAGACTGCTGCTTACGGGCATTTCGGGAGGCATGACAGAGATTTCACCTGGGAAAAACTGGATAAAGTTGATGAAATTAAAAGTTTTCTGGGTCTTAAATAATTATTGTGTTTTAAATGGGTAGAAATAACAAATATGCAGAGGTTTATATAGATATAAAAGCCTTTGATATTGATCATGCTTTTGACTACAGGATACCACCGGATTTATCTTCCGATATTGATATTGGCAGAATTGTTCAGGTTCCCTTCAAAAACAGAATTGAAGTTGGCTACATTGTAAAAATTAAAGATGAGTCAGAACTTAAAGACAGGGAAATAAAAGATATTTTAAAAATAGTAGAAAATAGGCCTGTTTTTGACCCGGAGAGGCTCGAGCTTATTAATTGGATTAGCGAGTATTATATACAGCCGCTGGGAAGTGTTATTAAGTTTTTCCTGCCCCCCGGAGGAAAGTACAAGCAGTCGATTACCAGTCCCAGGGTTCAACTAAAATTTAAGGATTTCATAACTTTAAACCGGAACAGATATAACGAGATAAAAGATAAGATAAACTGGAAAAGAAATTCTTCACAAAAAAAAATAATTGATTATTTAATTTCAGGCTGTGAAGTTTTAAAAGAAAAACTGGTAAAAGATACCGGCTCAAGCTACTCAAGCCTTGCAAGTCTTGCAGATAAAAATATTATATCCGTAGTTAAAAAAAGACAAAGAAGGGATTTTAGATATGAATACCGGCCTGATAAGGATTTAAAGAAAAAAAAGATAATTTTAAACTCCTATCAAAAAAATGCCCTGTGCAGTATAGATAATGCCATACAGAAAAACATTTTTCACAAGTTTCTGATAGAAGGCGTAACAGGCAGTGGAAAGACCGATATTTATATAGCAGCGTGCAGGAAAGTTATAGAGAAGAAAAAAAGAGCGCTCATTCTTACTCCTGAAATTTCCTTAATTCCCCAGCTATTTTCAAGATTTGAATCCGAGTTGGGATCCAGGGTCTGTGTGTATCATTCTAATATGAATGAAGCGGAAAGATATGAAAGATGGCTTGGTATATGGGAAAATGAGTTTGACGTAATAATAGGGACAAGATCTTCAATTTTTACTCCTATAGGTAACCTGGGAATGATAATACTGGATGAGGAGCATGACCCATCCTATAAGGAAGGGACAAGGGTAAGATATAATACCCAGGATGTGGCAATAAAACTGGGGGAAATACTGAATATTCCTGTGGTTATGGGAAGTGCGACTCCCAATATTGTTACCAGGTACAGAGCAGAAAAAGAAAATGATTTTACACTTCTAAAGATTCCGGTTAAAGCCCAGAGCAGCAGTCCACTGGAAACGCAAGTAGTTGACTTAAAAAAAATAGACCGCTTGAAAGAAGATACGGCTATAACCGCTAAATTATTTACTGCAATCAGGGAGGAATTAGAAAAAAATAATAAGGTAATCATTTTTTTAAATAGAAGGGGATACAGTAATTTTGTTATATGCAATAAATGCGGCAGTGTGCCTAAATGTTCTGCCTGTGACCTTTCCTATAATTACCACAGTGATCGCAGGAAACTGGTATGCCATCATTGCGGCAGGGAGCAAAATTATGCCGGAAGGTGCCCTGTTTGCGGCGCAGACAATATCTTTTTATGCGGTACTGGAATTCAGAGAGTGCAGTCCAAGCTCCATATGAGATTTAAAAACACACCCATACTTAGAATGGATTCGGATATAACTGTAAAGAAGAAATCACACCAGGAAATACTAAGCAAATTTATTTCCCCTGGCGGGTCAATCCTTATCGGTACCCAGATGGTAGCCAAGGGCCTGGATATTGAAGATGTAACACTTGTAGGAGTTATTAATTGTGATAGTATGCTGGGGCTTCCTGATTATCATATGAATGAAAGAGTTTATCAGCTTATTACTCAGGTATCGGGAAGAGCTGGCAGGAAGAGAAAGAAAGGCAGGGTAATAATCCAGACCTATAATCCAGAAAGCAGTGTTATGAAAAATATACTGGCCAGTGATTATGAATCATTTTACCGCCAGGAGCTGGCCAGCAGAAAAGAGCTTTGCTATCCTCCTTTTTCCAATCTAGTAAATATTATAATTTCAGGGAAAGAAGAAAATAAAGTAAAGAAAGATATAAAAGAATTATTTGCAGAAATAAGCAAAGATATCAGAACTGGCAGCAGCATACTGGGTCCTGCTCCTGCTCCTTTTTATAAAATAAATTTATTTTACAGATGGCATATAATAATAAAGTCTAAAAATATTGAATATTCAAATAAAATATTGACTAAAATATTAAAGAGATTTAAAAAATTTGATGAAAATAAGATAATTATTGATGTAGATCCGGTATGGATATTGTAAATTTGTGAAAGGTATAAGATGTCAGTTAAAAAAATTAGAAAGATCGGGGATCCGGTTTTAAGGGAGAAAAGCAAAAACGTGGAAAAAATAGACAGCAAGCTCCTGGAGCTCGTCAAAGATATGATAGATACATTAAATAGCGAGGGTGGAGTAGGCCTGGCCGCTCCCCAAATAGGAATAACCAGAAGAGTAATTATTGTTAATTTTGACGATAAGATTCAGACATTTATAAATCCGGTGATAGAAGTTCTGGACAATAAAAAAATAGAGAGTGATGAGGGCTGCCTGAGCATATATTCTATAAAGGGTTTTTTCGTTAAAAGATTTCCCAGAGTTAAAGTAAAGGCAAAAGATCTAAAAGGCAATGATGTCACACTCATAGTTGAAGACCTGCTGGCAAGAATATTTCAGCATGAGATTGACCATCTGAACGGGATATTGTATATAGACCATCTTGACCGCAAATCAAAGAGAGAACTGCTCTCTAAGATTAATGAGATAAAATTAAATATTTAAAAGTAAAAGGAGACTTCCATTGAAAATACTTTTTTTTGGCTCTTCGGAAATTTCAGTTCCTTTTCTGGAAGAAATATATAAATCCCGGCATAGTATAACCTCAGTTGTAACTACTACCGATAAGCCGGCAGGAAGAGGAAGAAGGACTACCCCCAATATAGTAAAAAGCAAAGCTGCTGAGCTGGGGATCGATTTTATGCAGGTTGAAGGGTTTGACGATAATTTTTTTAATGAGTTTAAAAAATTAGAATTTGATACTGCGGTGGTAGCTTCTTTCGGAAAGATACTTCCTGAAAGGATATTTAAACCTACTACTGCCAGGTGGCTGAATGTGCACCCATCACTGCTGCCCAGGTATAGGGGTCCTACACCTATTATAAGCGCTCTTTTGAATGGCGATAAAGTCGGTGGTGTGAGTATAATCGAGGTAGTATATGAAGTGGATGCCGGCAAGATATATGCTCAGGTAAAGTTTGGAGTGGAAGAAGATGATAATAAAGATAGTCTTGAGCAGAAATCAATAAAATTTGGAAAACCCATTCTGATGGCAGTACTTGACCTTATAGAAGATAAAAATATAAATCCCTACCCACAGGATGAGAAAAATGTAATCTATAGTTATAAGATTGCAAAAGAAGACTTAAAAATTAACTGGAATAGTAGCGCAATGGAAATAGTTAATAAAGTTAGAGCTTTCAGTTCAAAACCCGGCGCTTATTGTCTCTGGAAAGGTTTGAGGATTAAAATCCTTAAGGCAGGTGTCTTAAGTGGAGCTGCGAGCGATGCACACCTGGATAAGCTTAAGTTTGGTGAAAATGAGAAAAATGGACTTGTAGTGGAAGCTGATAAAAAAACAGATATTTTAGTTAGTTGTAATAAAAATGAAATGGTAAAAATTGAAAGACTGAAGCCCCAGGGTGGAAAAGTAATGTCTGCAGCGGATTTTATTAATGGATACAGACTGGAGGCCGGTGAGAATTTTGATTGAAAAAAGCAGTAGTGTCAATCCCCGCAGAATTACCCTTCTTATATTGAATGAATATTTCAAGAAAAAAAAATCTCTAAAAGACATAATAAACTTTTATTTTAAAAATTACAGGCTATCCGGGCTTGATAAGCGCTTTATTTTCAATATAGTTAAGGGTACAGTAAGGTATTATCTAAAAATTGATTTTTTACTCTCTTTTCTTTCAGATAAAAAAATAAAAGATATCGATTTTGCAGTGCTTAATATTCTCCGTATGGGAATTTTTCAGTTCATGTATATGGATAAGGTTCCGTCTTATTCAATAGTAAATGAAAGTGTGGAATTGGCCAAGAAAAACGTAACTTTATCTTCTTCTAAATTTGTGAATGCAGTACTGCGTAAAGTCAGTTCAGTTCCAAACATAGATTCATTTGCAAAAGATAAGATTGATAGGTTGGTGGAAGATGAGATTGATAAAATCAGCATAGATTACTCTTATCCGGGCTGGCTGGTAAAATACTGGTTTGACTGGTACGGGAAAGAAAAAACAATTTTAATCTGTCAGTCACTGAATGAGAATCCACATATTTATCTGAGGTTTAATAAAAGTAAAATTACCAGGGAGGAACTGTCTAAAGGGTTAGGTACAAAGTCAATCGATGGAAAACCCCGCAGTCAAAATATTAAAGCCATACATGAACCTATATCAGATAATATTGAAACAAAGGGTGATAATAATAAACAATTCGTGTCACAGGATAATATATTAGAAGATGCTATAGAGGTTTCCAGCGTTCAGGATATTTCAGAAACTGATGTTTACAAGAAAGGTCTAGTTTCGATTCAGGATATTTCCTCTCAAATAGCGGTAAAGTATTTTCTACGGCCACGGAAGGCTGAAAAAGTACTGGATGTATGCGCCGCGCCAGGCGGGAAAACTGCCTATATTGCCGAACTGGTTAGAGATGAGGAAGAAGTAGTATCGATTGATATAAGCAGAAAAAGACTGAAGTTATTGAAAGATAATCTGGACAGGTTAAACATAAGGAATATAAAAATTATAGAAGCAGATGCAACCGAACCGGATTTTTTAGATAAAAGTAAGGATATTTTAATCAGTAAAGGTTTGGAATGCCGTACCAAAGCTTCGGATAAAAAAAGCTTAAAAAACATTACCGGATATTTTGATAAGATTTTAATAGACGCTCCCTGCAGCGCTTTTGGAACCATTTCTAAAAATCCGGACGTAAAATACAATAAGGTGATGGACGACATTATCCGCCTTTCTGAAATATCTTACGGGATGATGGTAAATTGTGATAAATATCTAAAAGTGGGTGGAAAGCTTGTTTTTTATACCTGCACTCTATCACCTGTAGAAAATCAGCAGGTAGTAGGCAGGTTTTTAAAAGAATTTAAAGGGGAGTACGTAGTAGAAAAGCCAAACATCCCTGACAGATTAATATCAGCTTTAAACCTTAAAAAAAATGATGCCGGTACAGGAGAAGAAGTCTACTTTGAAATAATGCCTTATTATTTTGAAAGTGAAGCAGGCTTTATCTGCAGCCTTTTAAAGAATTCGTAAAGCTGTTTATGAATTAATTAATCTTTTGTTATATTGACAAAGTCCCATAATATGTTAACATAAAATATATAATTAATAATTAATTTAAAGATTAACATGGATACAAAAAAAAGAACACATGTTGTGGTACCTGAGGAATTGGTAGAAGAAATAGATAGGCTTTCTGGGAAAAGAAAGCGCAGCTGGTTCATAACTCAGGCTGTAAGAAAAGAGATACAGAGATTAAACTTTCTTAATGCGGTAAAGGAAACAGCCGGAACCTGGAACGATGAAGATCATCCCGAATTTAAGAAAGGAGTAGGCAGGTGGGTAAGGAGCCTGCGAAAGGAAGATGAAAAGAGACTTAAGGAAATAATGTAATGGCTGAATATCTATTGGATACAACCACAATAATTGATCACTTGCGGGGTGATAAAAAAGTAAGCTCCTATCTGGAAGAAATTGGGATGCGGGGTGACATTGCTGGCTGCTGTTGTATAAATATTACTGAAGTTTATACAGGAGTAAAAGAAAAAGAAAAAGAGAAGACAGATAGATTTATTGAAAGCCTTTATTATTATGATGTAACTAAAGAAATTGCCAGATTAGCCGGGGGACTAAAGCAAAAGTATGTTAAAAAAGGTAAGACATTGGCTACTACTGATGTGATTATTGCAGCTGCAGCTATGGTATATGGTTTAACGCTGATTACAAAAAATACAAAGCATTATCCCTTCCCTGAGTTGGAAATTAAAGAAATTTAGCCTATATATTGTTTTTAAATAAGGTAAACTATTAAAACATGAATGAATTATCTTTTAAAAAAGCAGTAATAGATATTTTCCCTAATTATCAAGAAAGGTGATATTTATTTATAATATTTTTTTAACCTTACCTGAGGATAAACAGCTGGTGCAGATATTTATGGTTTTAATCTTGCCTTTATATTCAACCTTTGTTTTATGAACATTAGGTTTAAATGTTCTTCTGGTCTTTCTGTGCGAGTGGCTCACGCTATTTCCAAAAGATGTTTTTTTATCACAAATTTCACATACTCTAGACATTTTTTCTCCTGTATATTTAAAAGAATATATTTTATAGTTTTACAATATACGTCCAGTATTATGTAATTATAAATAATAAATCATAAGCAATTAAAACTGGACTAGGATGGAATATTAGCATCTTATTATTTAATTTTCAAGGTAAATATATAAGTAAATAATAATAGCGGATAAAGAAGCAGGCAGATAAATAGGTAAATAGATAAACAATTAAAAATAAACAGGTAAGAATGAGGCGGCAAAACGAACAAAAAAAAGCAGCACAGCCTGCTGTAAAAAAGGAATTCAGAGTAAAGTGGGAGCCTGAAACAATAAAGAAACAATTTTTAATTTAAAAAGTCTTAATTGGTAGAAAATAAATTAAGATGTTTAAGTTATACAGCTAAAGAAATTGTTTTTATTTAGAAATAAGATAAATTTTAATATAATATTAACCTTATATTTATAATTTAATCTTGAAATGAGTAAGACTATGTTTTATGAAATAGATAACCAGGATTTAAAAAAAGTTATTGATATAATACTGGAAAATTTTAAGGAAAACGAAGAAAAAATTAATGATTTAAATGTGTTTCCTGTTCCAGATGGGGATACCGGTACCAATATGCTGTTGACTTTAAAGGCGATAAGAGAAGAGCTTTTAAAGCTTAAAAATTTTTCTGTAAAAAGTGTTCTGGAGAAAGCTTCATTTGGCGCATTAATGGGAGCCAGAGGAAATTCCGGTGTAATATTTTCTCAAATACTTAAGGGTTTTTTCGATATAATAATAAAAAGTGATAGTTTAAATCTGGATGTAATTAAAGAAGCGTTAAAATCATCCAGAGATTTGGCATATGATTCTGTGCAGGATCCGACTGAAGGAACTATGCTTACCACTATGAAGGATATTTGCAAGCTTGTTGAAAATTTAGCCAATTATACTGATAAAATAAAACTGGTGGAGCTTCTAGACAGAATTATTTCCGAAACTGAAAAATCTGTTGAAAGAACTACTTTTCTCCTGCCGATACTGAAGAAAGCTGGTGTAGTAGATGCTGGAGCACAGGGTATTTTAGATATTTTGATTGGAGCCAAAAAGGCTTTAATTGAGATTAATAGTATAGAAGGCAGTTTAGAAAGAAATGTAAGTAAAGCAGGAAACGTATCTCCTATATCTGGCAGCAGTAAAAATAATAAATCAAGGAGTAATAGTCTAGATAAGGAATCTAAAGCATATGTTCCGCAAGCTGAGAGTAAAAGATTAAAAGAAGTAAAAATAAGTTATGAGATTAAATATACCTATTGTACGGAATTTATGGTAAAGGGCAGCAGGATAGATATAGAAAGATTAAGGGAAAGAATTGAAAGTTTTGGCGATAGCGCGATGGTGGTCGGAAATGAAAATCTTGCAAAAATACATGTGCACACAAATCATCCCCACAAAGTTCTGAGAAGAGCATTAAGAGAAGGTACTCTTCATGACATTCAAATTAATAATATGGAAGATCAGAGGAAAGAAGCAGCAGGAGAAGCAGAACCGGTAGAAGAAAAGATGGAGGAAAGAAGAGCTCTGATAGTGGTGGCTAATGGTGATGGACTGGAAGGGATATTTAAAAGTATTGGTGTGGATATTATTGTAAGTGGTGGACAGAGTATGAATCCATCAACTTATGATATAGTAAAGGCTATAAACAGCACAGAGGCTGTCGAGGTTATCATATTTCCAAATAATAAAAATATTATACTTACTGCAAACCAGGCAAAAAAAATTGTCAGGAATAAGAGTGTTTATATAGTGCCTACTAAAAACATTCCGGCTGGAATATCGGCAATACTGAGCTATAATCCTGATTCAGGTATGGAAGAAAACAAGTATAATATGGAGGAAGCAGCCCAAAAGACCAAGAACGGGGAAATAACACAGGCAGTGAGAGATGCAAATCTTATGGTTGGTAAAATAAAGAAGGGTGAATATATTGGTTTATCTGATGGCAAAGTAAGAGTAATCTCGAATAATGTTGTGGATGCGACTATAGACCTGGTAAGAGATATTGCAAGTTCAACTGAAGAGGTTATTACCTTTTATACCGGGAAAGATGCCATACCTGAAGATAATGAGATCATTAAAATAAAGCTTAAAAAATATTTTCCTAAAATGGATATAGAAATGCATAAGGGGGGACAACCCTTATATCCTTATATATTTTCAATAGAATGATTGCACTAGATGGTGATGAGCTATTAGAATTATTTCTGGTAAATTCAAAGGTAAAAAACTAAAGCCTCCTTCGGATTATAAAATCAGACCCACTTTAGACAGTGTAAAAGAAAGTATTTTTAATGTTATTGGCGATAGAATAGTGGGGTCAAATGTTTTGGACCTGTTTTCAGGAACAGGCTCACTGGGAATAGAATCTTTGAGCAGGAATTGTAATCTGGTATATTTTGTAGATAAAAGTTTTGAGTCAGTTAATCTCATAAAATATAATACCGAGTGTTTAAAAAATGACAGTAAAAAGTATAAAATAATTAGAAGTGATGTTTTTGAATTTTTGAAGTTTTATGAAGATTTAAAGTGGGATATAATCTTCTTAGACCCACCATATAAAATCGAAAGTGGTATAATGAAAAAAATATTCGATAATTTATCAGAAAAAAAAATTACCAGAGCTGATACCCTTATAATATATGAATATTTTTTTAAAAAGGATGCAAGTAAGGAAATAGAAAATTTGAGAAAAATTAAAGAATCGCATTTTGGAGATAAAAAAGTAATTTATCTCTCTCCTTATCAAATTTAAGAGATTGGATTGTTTTATGGAAAAGATAGCACTATGCCCGGGTACTTACGATCCTATAACCGAGGGGCACAAAGATATTATTAGCAGATGTTCAAAGATTTTCTGTAAAGTAATAATAGCCATATCAAGAGATACCAGAAAGAAACCTCTTTATACTACAGAGAGAAGAGTTGATTTTGCAAAGAGGGCGCTAAAAAATCTAAATAATATTGAAGTGATTACATTTGAAGGGCTGTTAGTAGATCTTGCCAAAAGAGTAAAGGCAACGGTTATAGTCAAGGGTCTTAGAGCTATATCGGATTTTGAGTATGAATTCCAGATGGCGCAAATAAATAAAAAATTAAATCCGGAAGTAGAGACTATGTTTATGGTAACTAATCCTAAATTTGCTTATCTCAGTTCCAGTGCGGTAAAAGAAGTAGCCAGGTTTAAAGGCTGTATAAAAGGCTTGGTTCCAGAGGAAATAGAAAAAGATATAGTTGAAAGTTTTAATAAAAATATTTTTAATTAAAAAGAAATAGATAGGGAGAATAGTATGGATGCAATTGAAATTGTGGACCGGATTGAAGAGTTTCTCGATAAATGTAAAAGAATTCCATTTTCGTCCAATATAATTGTAAATGAAAATGAGATATACGACCTGTTGGATGAACTGAGGGATATACTGCCGGAAGAATTCAAGCAATCCAGATGGATTGTGAAAGAAAGAGAAAATATGATAGAGGAAGCAAAAAGGTACTCTGAAAGAATAATAAAGGAGGCAAAAGAAAAGGCAGAAATTCTGATTAGTGAAACCGAGATACTAAAAAATGCCAATAGAAAATCGGAGGAAATGATGTCTGCAGTAGAAGCAAGAGCAAGAACCATAAGGCTGGAGGCTGAGGATTATGCTGATGAAAAGCTGGCAAACATGGAAGCTGTATTGCATAAACTACTGACTGCAATTGAAAAAGGAAGAGAACAATTCAGAAGTACACTGAGTTCAGGCGATAAATGACATGATAAATAATATTTATTGAATAAATATTATTTTTTGATATATTTATGTACTTGTGTTTATTTATAACAAGTTTGTAACAAAATATTCAGCAGGAGGATATAATATTGGGAGTTCCTAAAAGGAAAACATCAAAGTCTAGAAGAGATAAACGCAGGACTCATGACCGCTTAAAAATAGTGAACATTGTTGAATGCCCCAGGTGCCATAGTAAAAAGATATCCCATAGAGTCTGTGAAAATTGCGGATATTACTCTGAGCATGAGATAATAATATTTGAAGAGAAGGGCAAAAAGAAAGAAAAGAAAGAAACAAAAGAAGCAAGCAAATAAAAGCGAGAGTGGACCGGAGAAATAGGATTGGAGGTTTGTAATTTGAGTTTGCGAAATTTTTTTTGTCCCGATTCTGTAGCAGTAATAGGAGCTGCCAGAGAAGAAGAAAAAGTAGGTCATATCATCCTTGATAATATAATAAATTCAGGATATAAAGGTAAGTTGTTTCCTGTAAACCCCAACGCAGATGAAATACACGGTATTAAATGTTATCAGTCAGTCCTGGATATACCCGGTGATTTAGATCTGACTATAATAGCTATCCCCGTACAGTTTGTATTGCAGGTTTTAGAAGAGTGTTCAAAGAAAAATACGAAATGGTCTATAATTATTTCAGCAGGATTCAAGGAAACCGGAATAGAAGGTACAAAAAGAGAAAGACAGCTGATCGAAAAAGCAAAGGAGTATGGGATTAGAATATTAGGACCTAATTGTCTGGGTATCATTGATACTGAATGCCCCATAAATGCCACTTTCACACCCAATATTCCTCCCATGGGTAAGATAGGTTTTATATCACAATCAGGTGCACTGGGCACTGCTATCCTGGATTGGGCGAAAACCAATAAGATTGGATTTTCAAAATTTGTATCATTAGGTAATAAAGCTGATATTTCAGAAAACGATTTGTTTGATGACTGGGAGAATGAGAAAGATACTGAGGTTATAACAGCGTATCTTGAAGGAGTGAAATACGGCAGGGAATTTATGAAAATATCTTCAAGAGTTTCTAAGAAGAAACCTATAATTGTTATAAAGTCGGGAAATACAGATGCCGGAGCCCGGGCAGTGTCATCTCATACCGGTACTCTTGCCGGTTCAGCCAGAGCTTATGAGGCAGCTTTTAAGCAGGCAGGAATAATAAGGGCTAATACCATAAGGGATCTATTCAATTATGCCACAGCTTTTTCATATCAACCATTGCCTAAAGGTAAAAAAGTTGCAATAATAACAAATGCAGGTGGTCCAGGTATCATGGCCACCGATGAATGTGAGAAAAACGATATATTGCTGGCCAGTTTGGAAAAAGAAACCATAGATGGTTTGAAGGAATTTTTACCAGAAGCGGCAAATTTTTATAATCCTATTGATATATTAGGGGATGCACTGGCAGACAGGTACAAAAAGACTCTGGAAGTGGTTATAAAGGATAATAATGTTGATGCGATAGTAATGCTGCTTACGCCACAGGCTATGACACAGCCTTTTAAAACAGCCAGGGCAATTGTAGAAGTAATAGGTAAAAGTGGTAAAGATATTCCAGTAGCGGCCAGTTTTATGGGAGGTGCTGAAGTAAAAAAAGCTGTAAGATTTTTAGCTGAAAAAAATATTCCAAACTTCGATATTCCAGAGGAAGCAATAGATACATTAAAAGTCATGATGGAATATACCGATTGGAAATCCAAAAAAGAATTCCCTATCGAGAGCTTTGATGTTGATAAGGAAAGTGTTGAAAGAGTATTTGGCAGGTGCAGGGCTGAAGGCAGATTGGAATTGGGAGAAATGGAAGCGAGAGAAATTCTTAAGGCTTACGGCATAAGAGTGCCTGAAGCAGAATTAGCAAGTGATATAGATGAAGCAAAAGAAATAGCAGGCAGGATTGGATATCCGCTGGTACTTAAAATTGTTTCTCCTAATATTTTACATAAAACTGATGTTGGTGGTGTAAGGATTGGAATAGGTAGTGAAAAGGAACTGGAGGAAGATTATGACGAGATTCTTTTTCATGTAAGAAAATATATACCTGATGCCAATATACGCGGTATTCTGGTTCAGGAATTTATTAAAGATAAAAAAGAAACTATTATCGGGATGAGCGAAGACCCGCAGTTTGGACCTATGATTATGTTTGGGCTTGGAGGAATATATGTTGAAGCACTAAAAGATGTTTCTTTCAGAATTGCTCCTTTAAGCAGGCAGATGGCCGGCGAGATGATAGAGGAAATAAAAACCACCAAGCTACTTAAAGGGACAAGGGGTGAAGATCCATCAGATATCAAAAGTATAATTGAAATCATTCTTAAAGTCTCCCAGCTGGTTATAGACTTTCCAGAAATAATAGAAATGGATATAAATCCTCTATTTGTAAAAAAACAGGGTGAGGGCTCTATAGCCGGAGATGCAAGAATAAGAATAGGAGGTTAAAATGGTTCCGTTATTTTTTATTTCAAACCAGCCTTTTTCCGGTAAAAGTTCGATGTGCGTGGGTGTAGGGAAATTATTCACTGAAAAAGGCTTGAAGGTAGGGTATATGAAACCAGTAGGGACGCTGCCAATTCGGGTAGGAGGAATAACTACAGATGAAGATGCGCAATATATCTCAAATATACTGGACGTAAAAGAAGAACTTGAGGATATATGCCCTATTGTGTTAACCCAGCATTTTAACAGAGAAGGCCTGAAAGATCAAAGTTTCTCTAAGGGGTTTGTGGATTTAATTGCTAAAGCTTACGAGAGAATTCAAAAGGGTAAGGATATTGTAATTTTAGAAGGGGCTAAAAGTGTTGAGGACGGCTACTTCCTGGGGATATCTTCAGATAAAATTTGTGAAAAATTGGGTGCCAGGGTAATTATGGTAATTAAATATAGCTCTGAAATTGTAGATCAAATTCTTTATTCAAAGGAATTTTTAGAAGATTGTCTGAGTGGTGTAATCATAAATTGGGTTCCAAGAAGCCAGATGAACTACCTCGAAGAATTGATAGTTCCATTTCTGACAAAAAAGGGAATAGAAGTTTTTGGATATATAGCTTCGGACATGATGCTGTCCTCTGTAAGTATAAAGGAAATGTCCGAGATTTTAGGCGGACAGATAATTTGCGCTGAAGATAAAGTTAATGAATTAGTGGAGACATTTATGGTTGGAGCTATGGGTCAGGAACAAGCGCTTAAATTTTTTAGAAGAAAGGCTAATAAAGCGGTTATAACAGGTGGAGACAGGGCGGATGTTCAGCTTGCAGCGCTGGAAACACCTACTAAATGTCTTATACTTACAGGTAATTTTCAGCCAAGCACTATAGTTCTGGGAAGGGCTGAAGAATTAGGAGTGCCTATGATTCTGGTTAATTATGATACGCTTACTGCAGTAGAGAAAGTTGGAGAAATTATCGGCCATGTAAGATTTCATGAAGTTAAAAAAATAGATAAAATAGTTGAAGTGGTACGGGAGTATATAGATATAAACAGATTGCTGGAAATTTCAAAAAAATAATTACAGCTAAAATCAATTATGGCGCAGTTTAACTCAAACAATTATTCAATCATTATAGATGCGATGGGAGGAGATTTTGCCCCTGAAGAGATTGTTAAGGGTTCTATAGAAGCCAGATCAGCCTTTCAAGTAAAAATAAAACTGGTTGGAAATAAAGATAAGATAAAGACAGTTGCAGCAGCCAGCCAGTTAAATCTTGATGGTATAGAGATTGTTCCAAGCTCCCAGGAAGTAAGTATGAACGAATCCCCATCAGAAATACTAAAGAAAAAAAGGAATTCCTCAATTTTTATAGGTTCAGAGCTCGCATCCAGGGGTCAGGGAAAAGCTTTTCTCTCTGCTGGTAATACTGGTGCGGTAATGGCCTGCTCTCTTTTTAATATGAAAAGAATAGAAAATATAATAAGACCTGCTATTGCAGTGATAATACCTTTATCGGATAGGAAATTTGTATTAATCGATGCTGGAGCCAATGCTGATTGCAAACCTCAATATTTAAAGCAATTTGCTATAATGGGAAAAATTTATTCCGAGAATATTCTTGGAATAGACAATCCAAGAGTGGCTCTGGTTAATATTGGCGAGGAAGAAAAGAAAGGGAGCGAACTGGTGATTGAAAGTTACAGATTACTTAAAAGCTATCCTAAAATTAATTTTATCGGAAATATAGAAGGCAGGGAACTGTTTGAGGGTGCAGCAGATGTGGTGGTTTGTGATGGGTTTGTAGGAAATGTAATATTGAAGTCGGTTGAGGGTCTGGCAAACTTCTTTTTTGGTGAAATAAAACAAATCTTGACTTCAGGTATACTGGCTAAACTTTCAGCTTTGGGGCTCAGGAGCTCTTTTACCATGATGAAGAAGAAATTTGATTATGAAGAATATGGAGGAGCACAACTTTTAGGGTTAAACGGACTGGTAATTATTTCTCATGGAAGCTCAAAGTCCAGAGCAATTAAAAATGCCATAAAGGTAGCCATAGACGGCTTGAAAACAAATATAACCAGTAAGATCAATGAGGAAATTAATAATATAAATTAAAACAATAGTAACAATTAAAACAATAGTAAAAGGAGTAAGAATGGAAAATTTTGACAAGCTTAAAGAGATTTTAATTGATGTACTTGGCGCTAAGGAAGAAGATATTAAAGCTGAAAGTAAATTTGTTGATGATCTGGGAGCTGACTCACTGGATTTAGTAGAACTTATTATGGCATTTGAGGATAAATTCGGGATAGAAATAAGCGATGAAGATGCTGAAAAAATTGTTACAGTAAAGGATACTCTAGATTATATTGATGCTCATTCTAAAAAATAATTTTAAATATGGATAAAAAAAGTTTTATAGTTATATAAGGCGGGGAAATTTATTTAATGAACGATGAAGGTGTCCTGAGGAGTAGAGTAAGAGGCTGGTTAAAAAGTTTGGGAATTAATCCTGTAGATTTAAAAATTTATATACAAAGTTTGATTCACAGATCTTTTGCGCATCAGATAAATGTTCAATCACGGGGGAACGAACAGCTGGAGTTTTTGGGTGATAGTGTACTTTCCTTTATCATTACATCATATTTATATAAAAAATACAGCAATTTTACCGAAGGGGAAATGGCTAAAATAAGATCAGTTTTAATCAATAGAGAGACGCTGTTTAAAATAGCCAGAGAAATAAAAATAGACCAGCAGATACTTTTAAGTGAAAATGAAGAATCCTGCAAGGGAAGAAAAAAAATATCTATTTTAGCTAATAGCGTAGAAGCTCTTATAGGTGCCATTTACGTTGATAAGGGAATTGATTTTACTTTTAATTGGGTCCTGGAAAGATATGAAGATAAAATTAAAGAAAAAATTAAAACTTCTGAAATTATAGATTATAAAACTTATCTTCAGGAAGTTATTCAAGCGGATTATTCCAAACTTGCAAGATATAAACTGGTTAAATCCGAAGGTCCTGATCATAATAAATCATTTTATTCAGTGGTAATGATCGATGATGAAATAATTGGCAGGGGCGAAGGAAAAAGTAAAAAAGATTCCGAACAGGATGCTGCAAAAAATACTTTAAAAACGCTATATAATTTAAATTTATAATTTTTATTTAGGAAATTAAAGTTGTACTTAAAGAATATAACACTCCAGGGTTTTAAATCTTTCAAAAATAAAAGTCAATTATTTTTTGAGCCTGGGATCAGTGTAATTGTTGGGCCCAATGGAAGTGGTAAAAGCAACGTAGCAGATGCTATCTCCTGGGTTCTGGGTGAGCAAAGCCCGAAATCACTTCGTGGGAGCTCAATGGGAGATGTAATTTTCAGGAGTAAAAATGAGGAAATGGGAATTGCCGAAGTTTCTCTGATGTTTGATAATTCAAATAAATTATTTAATACAGAGTTCAGGGATGTTAAATTCACCCGCAGGGTATTTACGAGAGGAGGCAGTGAGTATTTTATAAATTCTTCACCCTGCAGACTAATAGATATACAGGAGCTTACAGCTGACACCGGGATAGGGAGGGGTTTGTATATTATTATAAATCAGGGACAGATTAATGAAATTGCAGTACTGAAACCTATTGAAAGGAAAACTATAATAGATGAGGTACTGGGAATATCAAAACATAAAAACAGGAGGGATAAATCCCTGAGTAAGCTTCAAAAAGTAAAAAATGATATCGAGAGGATAGATGATTTGATGGAAGAAATAAAAAGGACAATGGATCCCCTTGAAATTGAAGCAAAAAGGGCTCAGAAACATGCTGAAATTTTCAATTTACTTAAGGATGAGGAAATCTCTCTTTTTATAGCTCGTCTTAACAATTTAAATAATGAATGGGAAAGTGAAAACGAATCTTACAGGAAAAATAAAGATGAGTTAAAAGAAATCAGCAGTAAAATTTTAAGCGTAGAAAAGGAGAAGGACGATCTTATAAAAATCGCTAATAAGGAGCAGGATGGGTACGAATTCTGGAAAAATAAGATTGACTGGTTTAATTCAGAAAAAAACAGGCTCGAAAGTATCATATCTCTGATTGAAAGTAAAAAGAATGTATTCAGCACGTTATATAATATGTTCGATCTAAAGTTTTCAAGCGGTATGCGTG
>Ga0208828_1000393_pt1 | contig 19906 bp, 12 predicted proteins | sample Kivu_160m_FD_185487 | JGI IMG/M metagenome (GOLD analysis project Ga0208828, IMG submission 185487) | Freshwater microbial communities from Lake Kivu, Western Province, Rwanda to study Microbial Dark Matter (Phase II) - Kivu_160m (SPAdes)... | ecosystem: Environmental > Aquatic > Freshwater >... | reverse complement strand
ACGTACCATTTCACAGGTCATGAAAGATCTCCGAAAGAGAATTCGTGAAGCGGCCTGAATATATAGTACGTCTTCTTAGTATTGCTGAGGATGACCTTGCTGAAATCATAAATTATATTGCAGCCGAAAGACCATCGGCAGCAGAGGCACTTGCAACAAGAATAGAAAAGAACCTTAATCTTCTCTCGAAAAATCATCAACTCGGTAGAATACCTAATGAAGATGAATTGATACACCTGGGATATAGATACCTTATTGTTGAAAACTATTTGATATTTTACATGATTGAGGAACAAACTATTTATATCCATAGAATTCTTCATGGTGCTCGAGATTACTTGACCTTATTCTGACCTCATTTGCGCTTGGCGTATCACTAGTGTAACCACGCATTTCGTCTAATACTCCCAAAATGGTATAATAGACGCCATTCCGGTTATTCGGGACAAGTAATGGCGTATATTTCGCTTTTGAATGAAGACCTCCGTGTCCCAGATGCTCCTGAAAATTTGAGGTGTAAATATCTCTGCTTAATACTCGCTTCTAATTCACCTGAGTAAAATAACAAACCTCTTTTCCGGATATACTTGCAATTCTATCAAAATTTAATCTCTGATTTTTGTCAATGCCAATGAAATTTTCTTGAAGAGGGGTTACAATTTCTTTCGCAAGTAATAATCAAACCTAATCAGAACTCTCTATCAGTACCGATTTGAAGTTGTGCCTTACGTTAAAGAGATTAGTGCCTAGTGTTTTAAAAAGCACATCCGCACCGCGCTGGAAATTGTGACGAAATTGCCCGCGACCAAGGACACTGTTGCCAGTCGGTTTCGGATATCAGTCAGTACCAGTCTGATCACATTGGTATTATTGCTGTTTATTATAATCTTGCTGGAAATAGATTTTTACTGGTTATTTCTGCATGCCGGATTGATTGGTACGACTTTTATAATATTTGGAGTTACCTCCAATGTAAGCATAACTATTTTCCCGGTGTCCACCGTAGCGGTCGCAGTTCTGATTTTCTATTTTTAGTATCGCCAGTACAACCGCGTCTGAAAATAACGAAGCTGTTATACCAGATTTACTTAGAATCGTCCACCATTTTTAAAACGACCAGATCTGTCAGATCCAGATAGGTTGTAACCAAATCCGGCCCGAATTTATCGAGACTCAGGCTGATCCATTTCATGATGGCATCGATCGGACTGGCTTTTATTTTGGTCGGGGCACCGATTTCGGGTTTTAAAGAAGCGCTCCAGATCAGTCCGGGTCTATCGGCACTGAATATGTCAATATTAATTCCCGGGGCGCCTTTGACTTTCAGGCCGTAACCCAATTTAGCCTGCCCCGTGAAATTCCATTGCAACGCCGCGGTGTTATCCACCAGAACGACGGCATCGACGCCCAACGCTTTTGCCAGCGATTGCATTTGAGTCACTTTAGCAATGACTGCATCTACGGTGCCTTCTTTACCAATCGCAAACGGGATCTTCGTGACCTTAACAGCTTCAATGCTTTTCAGATTGTTGGCTTCGATCATGCCTTTCCACCAGCCTGCCGCCGCGCCTTTGACTTTCTTTTCCTCTTCTTTGTATTCGAGGTTTTTGTAAGCATTGTTGGCGACTATTTTTTCAACGGGAAGAACGGTGTAGCCATGATTCTCAAAGCTTTTCTGCAAACCAGTGTACATTTGATTTACGAAATCCTGAAGCGGCAGCATCTCCTTCCTGACCCGCGCCTGTTCGGCGAAAGCGTCCGCGACGGCAACGATTCCGCCTACGATTCCTTCGCTGGCTTGCCGTTTTTCGCCTTTGCGATAGACGGTAACATCGAAAGCGACGATGGCAACTTTTTTAACTTTTTTGAGGCCGACAGCGTCATTCTTCGGTTTCGCCATTGCCTTGACTGTTTTGCCGCCGCCTTCTTCAATCGAAGCCCATTGTTTATGAGCGATGGTGTACGTGAAATTCTGCTGGGCAAAAGCGGTCTTCTCTTTGTCCGGCGATTTGACAACTTCGGTTACGGTCGGTAATGTGGCACAGCCGAAAAATAAAAGACAACCTAAGAAAATGATTGAGTACAATACTGTTTTCATAAATTCCTCCGTGGCGTTTAAAAGCGGTTTAGAAGATAAGCAATCCGAGTGTTAGTTTTTAGCGCTGACGGAGGTTAACCATCCTTATGATGGGGTGGGTTGACCAGATTACGAATAATCTGATTCGGATGGCTTGCTAAAATACAAAGAATTTTCACCGTATTTAAATATATTATTCAAAATGACAATTTTCAATTAATTAATTGCCGGATTTAAAATCCTGGAAATTTCAGATATTATTATTGATTCAGGACCGGGATTAAAGTGTAATTTTGGATAGTTTCCGGTGAAAAAAATAAGTGTAGTATAATGGAGCAAGTTGAAGGTGTAATAATCGGAGTGGGAATTGGTGGGATTGAGCTTCAAAAATTCATCATAAATGAAGCGACGTTGTTGGGCGTGTTAGGTGAAGAAGGTTGGCCGTGCTTTTCATTGGTATTAGCTACTTCAACTCGAATACTTTCAGCACCTCGTCGCCATAGTGATTGATCACCTTGACGGCAATCTTCCCGGTTTCCGGCGAATCAAATGGACGACTCTTCGTGGAGTACAATACCGACCACGCCGCTTCGTCTATATCGGCCCGGAGCGCACGCCTCAGCTTCTCATATGGTTCTTTGGCACCAGTAAAGTACGCATGCCGTACGAAGAAACTTTCCCCGTTATAGTTCGTGTCAATGAACCAGCAGGCAATGTCGTCAGTACTGCTTGAGCGGATTTGTCCGGTGGTCGGATCATATACGTCCAGACCTTTGATTGCGACGACAATCTTGCCGTCCTTTTGCTTCTTCACGTCCATGTCGGGCTCACCAAACACCATGAAGAGATTGCCTGCACCTGTTTTCTTCAGAAGCTCATCGCCCATTGCGAGGTCTGGATTCATGCGGGCAGTCTGGACTGTGAGCTTACCATAGCGTTTGACTTCCTCCGAAACGTGCGGATCAAATGCAAAGCCACAGACAATCAGCAAATCAAAACCAATACCCTGAACCGCTTCCTTGGCGGCCTCTTTGACATGTTGGGGACCGACCGTTCCATGCTCTGGACCGATGGAGATGGCGACGCGCTTTTGTTCACCGTTTTCCGTGTACTCTCCCTGGGAATGGAGCCAGACTCCGGCAAACGATTCGAGCCGGTCAAACTTTAAACGCTCGTTTTTAAAAGTATTCTGCACTCCGGCTTTACGCAGATTTTCTATGATCATAGCCACGAAATCATGTTGCCGCCTGGCTTCCTGCCCGGTAACTGTACCATCTAAATTCTCATCGGCGGTCGAGAGAACGCGATGCGGCGAAAGTGACTCGACGGTGAACGGCCCGGTGACTCTGATGCGCTTGTTGTCTTCGTATGGCTGATCGTACAATAGCTCGGTATCGGCGTGACGGGCGATGGAATCATCAATTGCCTTTTGACGCGCCCGCCGCAGATTCCACCATTCCTGATGCAATTTTTTTACCTTTTCGGTCCATTTCTCGTCGGCTTCTCTCGGTATTTGCCATTCCTCCCAGGATTGCACGAGCGCATTGTTCAATTCAACGCGGAGCGGCTCTATTTTTTCCTGCCACTTGGCGTGAATGACATCAATCTCTTCATTGTTGGCAATTGATTTGAGGGTGATGTGCGGGACGCGTTTGTAAACAAAGCCTTTCTGGATGTCGTGCTCGAACTTCCTCGACTCGGGTGGTAACTGACCGGTGACATCCGCTTCTTTCATCACGCCTTCGCTTGAGTCTGAGAGGAGGTAGTACGGATACTTTGCGGACATGAGCCGCGTGCGGGCAAGTGCAAGCGCGACACGAGAAGTATCAATGGTGATCCATCGCCTGCCCCATTGCTCGGCAACATACGCCGTTGTGCCGCTGCCGCAAGTTGGGTCGAGCACAAGATCACCGGGGTCGGTGGTCATGAGAAGACAGCGTTCAATCACCTTGGTATTCGTCTGGACAACATAGGATTTCTCTTGTTCGCCCCAGGTATCATCCCATGTAGTGGTTAGAACCATATACGGAAAATCTGCCGTGTACCGTTTGTAACGTACATCAGCTTTGAAACCGAGAAGGCGATCAGAAAATAACAATCGGTTGAGGCCATTTATGCCTGTAGCCCAATGCATATTTGATGGCGAGCGATAATGCTTCCCTTGAAACTCAAAATCGAAAGCAAGACCAGCACTTGAACCTGGACGATATAGACGAACCGGCTCATATTCTTGTGCCGATAAGTCATCAGGAGGTAGATACGATTGGCGATACTTTGCCGTGGTGCGATTCTTAGCGTACCACACTATGTTGTCAGAAATACTATCAAGAAACAGCCCTGCTCGTATCCCAAAAACACGAAATGTGATGTTGGCAATATGGTTTTCACTCCCGAACACTTCATCCATCATACAGCGCACCAAGTGCACATTCTCATCCCCAATTTGTACAAACAAGCTCCCGCTTTCGGTCAGCAAATCCCTGCACACAACAAACCTGTCGCGCAGGTAGGCGAGGTATGAGTGAATGCCCAGCTTCCACGTATCACGGAAGGCCTTCACCTGCTCCGGCTGCCGGGTTGCGTCTTCCACTTTGCCGTCTTTCACATCCCGCTTGCGTGTAGAGACCTGCCAGTTGGAGCCGAACTTGATGCCGTAGGGCGGGTCTAAGTAGATGGATTGTACTTTGCCTTTGAGTCCTTCTTTCTCGGCGAGTGAAGTCATCACGAGGAGCGAGTCGCCCAAAATCATCCGGTTTGTCCAGTTCTGCTCGTGCTGGTAGAACTCGATCATCTCCTCGAAATCAATGCCGTTGAAGTCGGCAAAGATGCCAATCTGCTCCTCCGGTTTGTCCTTCTTAGCGTGTGCCCGCACGTCTTCGATGATTGCTCGCGGATGGATTTTTTCCTGGATATAGATGGGCACTACAGGGACTTCGAGCGGGTTGGTGTCCTGCTCGTCTTTGCCCTTCCACACAAGCTGCGGGTCGAGTGACGGGTCACGGGGGTAGAGCATTTTAACTGGTGCAATTTCATCTTCGGCGACGAAGTCGCGGAGTTCTTCAGTCGGGATATTTAGGCGTTTGTCGCGGTGCTTGACATGCTCGACGGGAATAGAGTAGATACTTTTGCGCTTTCCTTGAATCGGTTTTTGGTTCACCATTATTCTTGGCTTTCCTATACTAAAGCTGTTTATTAGGCTACGACGCGTCTCTACTGTAGACAGGCAGTTGGTCCCAGATTCTACCTTCCAACATTCTTCCGGTGCGATGCTTGCGCACTCCACCCCACTGTTTGAAGAAGAATGGGACGGATTTCTGTACACATTCATCACGAATCCGGGTCACCCATTCGGATTTGATCGGGCGGGCTTTGGGACCGGATTCGCCTCCTACAATTACCCAGTCGATCTTCTCGAGTTCTATTGGTGCGAGAGTACCTAACAATGGTTCGAGCGAAAGAAATTTCACATGAGCATGAGTCTGACGTAAATCATTTATCCGAAATTTATAGTCGCGATTCTCCACGCTGACGCCCATCCAGATGTTTGAGTTCCAGGAAAGGATCGGATCGAGTTCTTTCAGCCGTTCCGAGCGTTTAGTCAGGATTTGAAAGGTGTGCCAGTGTGCACGATTCATTACTTTGAATATCTTGATAATAAAATCGAGGGGCACCTCCGGATGGAACATATCGCTCATCGAGTTGACAAAAATCGTTTGCGGTTTTTTCCATTTTAACGGAAGCTCCAACATGTTCTCGTGAATCGTAAGTTTGAAACCATTACGGTAGTTCGGCTGACGCATTGCTTTCAGGCGTAGCGCCATTCGTTCGGCGTAGCAGTTCTTGCAGCTCGGGCTGATCTTGGTGCAACCTGTGAGCGGATTCCAGGTTGATTTTGTCCATTCGATAGATGAATGAGCTGCCATCGTTATCCTTGCAGAATGTTTTGGGCGATTTTCAATGCGATCCTGGCTCCGGTGGGATTTGCGGCAGAGAAACAGAGTAAGTAGAGGGGATTGCCTCTGGAGTTGTATAGTGGAAGAGGATGGGGTGCCACGCCCGCAAAAATGGTCCGGAGCCTTTCAACGAAATACTTGCTGATCAATGGAAAACTAGACACTTTGCGAACCGTAGTCCTGCTTCCGAATAGATCCTCCGATGTAATTTCCTTATAGAATGCGTTGTACCAGTCGCCTGTGCCAAACATCTCATCAAGCCGTTTCCTAACGACATCGTTGATTTTCCCATTGCGTTTAAGTAGACGGTTCACGGCGACTCCAAGCGGAAAAAGAATCCATATGTCGATTGCTTTTGTTTGGGCGATCATTGCGAGTGTATCCCATCGAACCTGCATCCCATAGGGATCAAGAAAAAGAACAGCACGATGCTTTTTCCAGTTCTTTATGCAAAGCTTCTTCAAGTAATCATTGGCCTCAGCATTCTCGATTGCAATGTCGTTCGCCTTGTCCGGAAACTCCATTTTGAGTCTTTCCAATTCCGATATATGTTTACCTTTTTTCTCGATGAAGATGTAATTCGCAAAATGTGGCTCTGTTTGCAGAGCAATTCTTGCCGAGCCCTCAACAAATTGTCTGGCGTCTTCCTCCTCGAGTTCTGGAAATATGGATTCGGTTGTGTCCTCATTTGCCTTTGCAGTTCGATAGCCAGTCCCGGCAAACGCATCAATATACGCGAGTTCAAACGGTTGATTCTTCAGCGCAGTCGTGTAGGCGGATAAGTACTTACGCAAGCGTTCAAGTTTTTGGTCTGTCCAGGTTCCACCGAAAGCATGATTTACATCACCGCTATACCTTGTTCCCGGTTCTTCGACGAGCAAACTGGCTTCTTCACTTTGAGCTGTTGATATAACTCTTTTACGTAACTCTGATAGATTCTTCAAACGTTGAGATCTGTCGCTTTTCATTCTCTGTGTCTAAAATATTTTCGTAAATAATGTTCGGCATCCCAGGGATCATCAATTTCGAGGAAGCCCCAGCGTCCGAATCCTCCATGATTATTCACTGCCGGAATCCAGAGTGATCTGGCCGTGCCGACTTTTATTTGTTTTTCCTTTTTATCCTCGCCGGTCACTTCAATAATCAGATGAAATGGATCATCTTTTCCGTGTCCGTCATCTACTTTTACGATAAAATCGGGGATGTAGTTGTGTTCTTCGGAATCCATCGTATAGGGGATTGTAAAACCGAGATTCTGGTTCTTGACATAGGAAATGACTTCCGGCATCTCTTCCAGGGATTGCGCCATTTTGGCTTCCCAACCACTGTGCAGAACAACGTCGCTTACATGGCACTTGTCTTCCCGGGTACGATAGATCGGACGGGTAGTATCAAAGTCCACATAACGGGTTGAGCCTACTGTGTCATAAGGTCGGAGAACAGGTAGCAGGCGCTTTGCACCGTGCTCAGCATTTACTATAGCGTGATAAATTTTTTGCGCGGCTAAATTAGCGAACTCAATGAGCAAGAGAAGTTGGATAAAGGTATTATCCTTGAGTGTGACACACTGTTCCCGCCAATCTCGTGCGATTTTCAAGAGTTGTGGGAAAAGCCAGGGTTTGACATTGTTATCAGCGTCGCGCAGATAGCGCTCCGAGACAAACTTCGCAAGGAGGAAGATGACTTCTTGTTCCCGCCTGAGTTTCAATTCATCAAGTGTGTGAATGCTCGTTTCTCCTACAATGGGAGCGTTCTCGACCTTTGTGGGAATATCCGCGGTGGAGAGCGCCATCCTGGAATCATCTGTGAATTTGGCAGAAAGCCGCTCTGCCGGAAGCTCGTATCGGTAGCCGGTGAGACGAGGGAAGGTGATTTCACAGGAGATTCGCTCTTTGAGTGCGCAAACTCGTGTAGGCATGGGACCGGGGCGCGGATCAACGGCAGAGCCCGCCGACGGAATAAACGAGAAGGGAACCCCATACACTTCGGCATATTCGGGCTCGAACATGCCATCCTCGCTGGTAACATAACTCATGCGTCGTAAACCGCGTCCGACGACTTGTTCGCACAGTAACTGCGTCCCGAAAGCGCGAACGCCTAAGATATGGGTGACCGTATTTGCATCCCAACCCTCGGTGAGCATCGAAACGCTTACGACACATTTAATCTGTTCGCCAAGTTTGCCGGGCTTTCCGACGGTGTTCATGACTTCACGGAGAATGTCTTCGTCGGTGAGATTGCCAACATCACGTCCGGGAAAGCGGATTTTGTATTCCGATTTGAACTCCTCAATTTCCGCAGCGGCGATTTTCTTGAAATCATCGCTCATCGCTTCGCCGGATTCCAACTGCTGGCTATCTACCAGAATCGTGTTTGGCCTGGCGCTCCATCGGCCGTTTTCTTCATTGCTAAACAGCGACAGTTTTCCGGGAACAACCACGCTCTCCTCTTCGCTAAGCTGTTTCTCCCAGCCCGCAATGTAATCATATACTATTTTGGAAACGTTGGTATTGTTGCACACCACAATGAAGACAGGCGGGGTAAGCCCTCGAGAGCGTGCTTCGGTGTTATCTTCCCACTTCTTGTAGTATTTTGCATAGTTCAAGTAGAGACTCTGGAGAGCACCTTCCAGTTCTGCTGGAAGATTTGGTTCGCCTGCAAGGGTTTGCGTCTTACGTCCCTTCTTTGGTAGATGTTCGCGGATACGGAGCCAGAGGTCACGATATGTCGGCTGTTGCCCCACCATTGAGTCATCGGCGACAGGAACGCGGGGAACTTTCACGATGCCGCATTCGATAGCATCAATAAGAGAGAAGTCGGAGACCACCCATGGAAACAGCGTGCCTTCCGGATAACCTGATCCACGAAGAAAGAACGGCGTTGCGGAAAGGTCATAGACTGCCTTAATCCCGATCTTGGCTTTGACAGCTTCGAGTCCAGATATCCAAATTCGAGCTTCCTCCTCGCGCCTTTCGACTTCTTTACGTTCATCGCCCTTGAGGATTTCCTCCTCGCCATCAGACTTGCGCCGGTAGCAGTGGTGGGCTTCATCGTTGATGACAATGATGTTCTTCTTGTTCCCAAGCTCGCGACAGACCCGTCGGACCATTTGGTCGGGAGTTTCGGTGAACGCTGAGCCGTTCCCCTCGCTGAGAATACTCTTCGTCAGTTTGCCAGCCGAGATTTTTTCACGCTGTTTTAATGCGTGGAAGTTAGTAATGATGATCTTCACCTTGCCAAGCTCTTCTCGCAAATCGGCAGGAACTATGTCCATCTCTCGGTAGTAATTCTGGGGATCATTGGGAAGTAACACTCTCAACCGGTCGCGAATGGTAATGCCGGGTGTGACAATTAAAAAGGTATCCGAGAATAGTGGATTCTGCGAGTCGGCGATCTTATTGAGGGTATGCCAGGCTATGAGCATGGCCATGACCACGGTTTTCCCTGAACCGGTTGCCATCTTGAACGCAATGCGATAAAGGAGAGGATTCGCATCACGATTACCTGCACGCAGTCGGTTTTCGATCCATGTGTCACCGATTTTCCTGGTGACTTCGGTGATGTATATAGCGGTTTCGATCGCCTCAATTTGACAGAAAAAAAGTTTACGTGCTCGATCTTCACGTTGCCAGTAATCGAGTAAAAGTTTAGATGTCTTGGTGATAGTTGAGGATAGATAACCTTGATTTCTCCATTGAGCGACGCGTCCGCGAATTTGATTAATGAACTCGTTTTCCTCGATCCGGTCTTTAGTCCATTCCGTATCAAAGGCAAGCTGATTCTGATTCAGCATTCTCGGCCGGGCAATCGGAATAAAATACGAGCTTACCCGCCGGGCTTCGACAATTTCATTTGTTATTCCTTCGTCGGTGAATCGGAAATGACGGCACGGTTCACTGAACGGCGAGTTAATAACGGGATTTTCAATAACAACTTGCTTCATGGATTAAGTTTGATTCATGTCGAATGTTTCAGATCGCCTTGAATATAAAGAAATTCCAGGAGAATGTCCTGAACGGCCAACCTTTTTCTCCTAACTAGTGTAACAATGCATTTCGTCTAATACTCTCTAAATGGGATGATATACGCCATCCCGATTCATCTGGACAAGTTATGGCGTATATTTCGCTCTTGCATGAAGAACCTCCGTGTCCGAGATGCTCCTGATAATTTGAGGTGTAAATATCTCTGCTCAGTACACACTCCTAATTCACCTGAGTAAAATAACGAACTTCTTTTCTGGATATACTTACAATTCTGTCAAAATTTAATCTGTGCTTTTTATCAATACCAATGAAATTTTTAGCGTTATTACATATTATATGTTGTTTGATGGAAATTATTAAATAATGGCAAATCTATTTGTGTTTTTCCAAAAATAATAGAACAAGCACAATTAGTTGACTGTTATTTTTCTTTCTATTTAAGGCAATCCAACCATCAAATTTCGTAAGCAAGACTGACAACTGCAGGTAGCGGGATTTATACTGCGCTTATTTAAATTCCGACCTAATTGTTTTTATTAAGCCTTTAACTTGAACGAGCGCTTGTTGAATATCTTCTTCGGTAAGGCCCTCATCGAGAATAAAAGGGTAACGTTCTATGAAATAGAAGCCTGTAATTTTCTGAAGTATCTGTCGATATTGCTCGAGGGATGGATCGAAGGTTAATGCCTCGTTGAGAAGTGGTTCTAAATCGTGAATACGTTGGAGTAACCAGCCTTTGGTAAGAAGAAGTGCTTTAAGATATTTCTCAAGCGCTTGTTGCAGAAAAAAGCCCGCAGCTTCTGGATCATGAGCGCTTAAAAGTTGCTCAACCCGATAGAAATCTTTTTCGGCAATTCTAAACCAATCATTTGGGTAGAGAGATTCCTTATGCGGCATATAATACTTTGCCCCTTTTAATAATATCAGCCAGGAATTGATCGCCCCGATTTAGCCGCTCGGATACTTCAAGTGGACTTAGGACAAATGTATCAATAGCCACTTTACGATTAGGATCAGAGAGAATTTTGCGCACAGCCACCCACCGATCAATAAATCGCTCATTGGTGTCTTTTATAATTAAAAGATCAATGTCGCTATCTGAGTGGGGTGAATCACTTAAATAAGAGCCAAAAAGGATTATTTTTTGTGGAGAGTAGTCAGATCGTAATTTGTTTACTATCTGGCGAGTAATTTGTTCGAATTCTATATTGGTCATTGAAAATTCACTTTACCATAATCCATTTATTTCACTTTTTTGCGTCTTTAACTTTTGAATCAAACTCACTCCTGAAAGATTTTCTAGTATCCAGCGTATATATTTCACCTTAATGAAAATTTAACGCCTGCTTTTTATGAATGCCAATAAAATTTTTTTGAAGAGGGGTTAAATTTTTTTGGGTAATAATTCAAACTGGTCAGGTTTGATCATCGGTTTTGACCTAAATCACTTTAATTAAAAATATCATTGAATATAGAGTTTCACCATCACCCTCATATTGCGATTCTCGCCCAAATTCACTAACATTGCCCTGGCATTTTTGAAATAGGAAATGGCTGCCTGGGGCGATCCGAAATTCTTACGGAAATAGGCTCCACCAGGCGAGATTCGAGGCAAGTTGAAAATCGAAGTGAGGCATTGATGAAAAATCCGAAAATTTTCCTGGTATTGGTTCTTCTTTCTCTTGTGAATATCAGCGGCTTATTGGCTGCCGACTGGACGAATTACACGACCGCCAACAGTGGTCTGATTAGCAATGATGTGCGTGCGGTCTGTGTAGATATTAATGGTGTCAAATGGTTCGGCACGGCTCAGGGTTTGGTGCGCTTTGACGGCAGCAGCTGGAATACCTTTCAGGTCAGCGATACCACCATTCAGACTCTGCCGCACAATAGCATTCGTGACATTGCATTCGAGGTTACCAGTTATGGTCCCGAGATCTGGGTTGCGACTGACAGTGGAATAACCGTGATAAGCGTGCCGTTAGAGTTGGATGGAATCTCCATGGCGACGCCTTATCGCGCGGATAATACCGGCTTAGTTTCCAACCGGGTGCGCACGGCAGCGGTGGATTACAAGGGAAAAAAATGGTTTGCCACCGACAGCGGACTGGCAAGTTTCTCGGGTAATTGGCAAACCGGCTGGAAAGCCTATACCGATACGAATAGCGTAAATGCATTGTCGAATAGTAATGTTTTATCAGTCGGGATGGATACGACCGGCTGGAAATATATCGGTACTCTGGGCGGTGGAGTTTCTCGGCTCTTCGATAATAAAGTTGATGCCGTCAGCTCGGCTTCGCCCTATCGTGCCGAGTGGACCGGGCTGCTTTCCGATACGATTTATGCCGCCTATGCCACCATTGCCAACAGCGATACGATTCAGTGGTTCGGCACCACTTTTGGTGCCGCCCGCCATTTAGGTACGAAATCAAAAGAAAACTGGGAATTATTCACCACCTTTGAAGGTCTGGTCAACGACACCGTCCAGGTCATTACCGCGGATAGTTTAGGGCGGATGTGGTTTGGAACCAGAGGTGGAGTGACGGTTCTGCAAAATTCCATAAGCACTTCACTGACCGTCACCGATGGATTAATTGATAATGACATTCGGGATATCGCTTTCGATCAGGACGAATCGGTCTGGTTTGCGACACCAGGGGGCATTTCGCATTTTACCGGTCAAATCAGTTCAATTAAGCCGACTGTGCAGAATGATCGCTTATCACGGACGTTCAAACTGAATCCAAGCTATCCGAATCCGTTTAATTCCACGACGACAATTTCATATGAATTATTTACTGCCGGTTGGATTAACCTGAAAATATATAATCTCAAGGGACAGGCGGTGACGTCGCTGGTAAATGGAATTCAGCCTGCGGGAAATTATCGGATTATTTGGAATGGACTTTCGGCAACCGGCAGCGAGCTGCCCAGCGGCATCTATTTTTACCGATTGGAACGCGCGTCTGCTCGTGGCGCATTTTCTGAAATCCAAAAGCTGGTGCTGTTAAAGTAAGAAAATCCTGACGGGACAGAATTCATGTCAATCTGGAATATTTTCAAAATTTCGTAATGTAGTTTCCAAAAATAATGAAAATCATCCTGCCGCTAATTCTTTTTCTGGCGAGCATTTCGTTATCGGCTCATGATAACCTGTTTATCAATGAATTTCTGGCATCCAATGTGGCTTCATCTGGGGATGAGTTTGAGGAGTATGATGATTGGATCGAAATTTATAATGCCGATACGGCTGCGGTGGATATTGCCGGATTATATTTGAGCGACGATCCCCATGATATAACAAAATACCGGATTCCGCTCGGATATTCAGCCGAGACGATTGTTCCGGAGAAAGGGTTTATCCGGCTTTGGGCGGATAATCAACCACAGCAGGGGCGGCTGCATATTAGTTTTAAGCTGGCACGTGATTTTGAATATATTCTGCTGACCGACCAGGACGGCATGACGATTCTCGATAGTTTGAGTTATCGGGCACAAGCCACCGACATTTCCTTTGGGCGCTACACGGATGGGGCGAACACCTGGCAATACTTTACTGAGGTAACTCCCGGTACTCCGAATCAACCAGGTTACGTTGGGATAACCGACCCGCCGCTGGTTTCCGAGCCTTCCGGTTTTTATACTGGCTCGTTTACAGTTGGGATTCAACCTGGGCAGCCTGAGGATCAGGTTTATTATACCCTCGATGGCTCGGACCCTGCCGATACTACGTTGCTCTACACTGCGCCGGTATCAATTACCAGATCAACGGTTTTCCGGGCGCGCAGCATCCGCGATGGATATGTCCCCAGTCCAATTGTAACCCGGAATTATTGCATTGGGGAAGAACCAACTCTTCCGGTAATGCGAATTGTTACCAATCCGCCTAATCTCTTTGACAAGTCAATTGGAATCTATCAGAATTATACCAAAGAGGGGCGCGCCTGGGAGCGTAAGGTCAATGTCCAATACTTCGATGATAAGCAGCCGCAGTTTGAAATTGACGCCGGGATTCGGATTCAGGGTAATTCATCGGTGAATATGCCTAAGAAATCGTTCCGGCTTTTCTTTCGGGAGGGATATGGCAGCGATTATTTAGAATATAATCTATTTAAGGACACTCCCGTATCAACCTTCCAAAATCTGGTGCTCCGGGCTGGGTATGATGAAGACCTGCAAAAGGAACAGGGCACTTTGCTGCGTGATCCGCTGATCACCGAGCTGTGGCGACGGCTGGGCTATTTAGTTGCGCATAGCAATTTTGCCAAAGTTTACCTGAATAACGATTTTTGGGGCATTTATAATGTTCGCGAAAGCATCAACGAATATTTTACCCGGTCTTATGGCTTTGATGCCGATGCTGACCTGATCCGCTACATCTGGGAAAGCTGGGAAGTAACCTACGGCTCTGATACAGAGTGGCAGGATTTGATCAATTTTTTTCACGATAATGATTTTAGCAGCGACTCAATGCTGACCGAGGCTGCTCGGCGGATAGATCTTAATAACTATACCGACTTACAAATATTCGGTCATGCGGCGCAATACCGCAGCTGGTACTACGGAGCTACAGCGGTGCGCAACCACCGCTCGGGCAGCCGGTGGCACTGGACGATTTGGGATATGGATCGCGCATATACCGAGCTGAATTGGAATGGCTATGCGTATTACGGTGATAACAGCGGCGTCTACTGGAATAATCTCTTTATCCGGCGGCTGCTCCAGAATCAAAATTATAAGCAGTATTTTATCAACCGGTTAGCGGATCTACTGAACTCGGTTTTTAAGCCGGAGGCGGTAATCCCAATTCTGGATTCGCTGGCAACAGTGATCGAAGATGAAATTCCGGCAGAAGCCGAACGCTGGGGTGCAAGTACCACCCGGTGGTATAGTAATCTAGAAGGTTTGCGCGATTTTATCCGCCAGCGCCCGGAAATTGTGCGAGAACAGACACGGGATTACTTCAATTTAGGAAACGAGCATGAATTGTCACTTGATGTACCAACTGGCGGCGGCAAATTGCAGGTAAATTCGATAATCGTCGGTGATTTTCCCTGGTCGGGGATTTATTTTGAAGAGGTACCGGTGAAGGTGACGGCGGTGGCTGAGGACGGCTTTCGTTTTACGGGCTGGTCGGATTCGGGATTACCAGCTACTGATGCAGTCGCAATTCAGCTGGTTGGCAATAAATCGCTCGAGGCTCGGTTTGAACCCAATATCGGCGCCGATCTGGAAATTGTTTGCCCGGCGGAAATTTCGACTGGTTCACATCTGCCACTGGTTCTGCGAATGCGTAATCGGGATGGCTCGATCAATAGTCATATTACTACCGATATCCGCCTGAATTACGGCGATCAGGACACCATGATTCAGGTCAAAAAGGGTGCTGGCAGCGGTGTAATTCCCGTTCGCGGTTCGCAGAACCTCAGTCTGAAATTTTACTCCAATGATATTTTGCTTGGAGAGAAGACAATCCGGGTAAATGCAACTTATCCGGTCGAGTCACATGCCGGGGATTTACCGGCGGGCGTAATTGTCTGGGATAAAACGGTGGAACATCTTATCAATGCTGATTTGACGATTCCCCGAAATACATCCCTGACGATCAAAGCAGGAACACGGGTCCTGATTGCGAACCAGACCAATATTTTTATTAATGGTATCTTGAATGTTGAGGGTACTGCCGAAGAACCGGTAATATTTACCGCGCAAAATTGGAGTCAGCCCTGGGGCGGCATCGAACTGCTAACGACCGAAGCGCATTTCCGCTATTGCTTTTTCGCAAACGCCGGCGCCGATCCCGATAAAGGCTGGATGCACACCAATCGCCAGCCAATAATTTTCGCCAAGAATCGCTCGGAATTAATCCTCGATAACTGTTTTATGCTGAATTCTCCTGGGAAAGCACTGGGAGCGAGTCAGAGCAAGGTCTCCGTCTCACAATCGCTGACGGCATTTGTATTTCACGGCGGCGAATTCGATCATTCTTTCCTGACTTACTGCGATTCCTATATTATGAATATTCCCAACGATGACGGTATTTTCGAAGATGAAGACAGCGATGGGTTTCATATTAATTATCTGCATCCGGAGATCAATGAATATTCAATTATTCAAAATTGCTTCTTTCTGACCGGGAAAGACGATGCGATTGATCAAAATGGTGCCAGATTGAAGATCATCAATTGCTGGTTGGAAGGCTGGATGCATGAAGGAATTGCGACTTCGGCTTTGGATACGATACAGGTATTCAATACGGTAGTGAAGAATTGCGAGCAGGGGATCGAAGCCGGCTGGTCGGAAAATGAGGTTATAGGACAATATATCAAAGTGGATCACTGTGTTGTAGTAGGTTGTGATGTGGGCTTGCGCATCGGCGATAGTTATGATTATGCCAGTAATCGCTACAATGGCTTGATGGCTGTTACCAATACGATTCTTTCCGGCAATGATGATAATATTCGAAACTATATCAATTCAAGTGGTTTGCCGCGAGCAGATAAAATTGTAATTTCTTATTCGATGACCAACGATACAGATTATGATGATTTACCTTTTTGTATCACTGGCGTACCGCAATTTGATCCGGATTATTATTTAATGCCGGGATCCGCCGGAATCGGCATGGGCTTATTTGGGACTAATTTAGGTCGGGTTGATTCGGCGGTGGTGCTCTTCGGGCCGTTAATTATTACCGAAATTATGTTTTATCCAGCATCCAATCAGCAGACCGAGGATTGGATCGAAATCTACAATCCACAGCCTTATGCTCAGGAGATTTCCGGCTGGGTGCTAAAAGATGAGGATGACCAGCATATTTTCGAATTTCCCGAAAGCACAATCCTTGGGGCACAGAGTTATCTGGTCATTTGCCAGAGTTATGCGAGTATGCATCAAATCTATCCGGGTTTGGTGAATCTCGTCGGTGATCTTGGTTTTGGTTTGGGGGGCGTAGATCAGGTCAGGATTTTTGCCTTGGCAGGACAATTAGTTGACAGCGTTGGCTATCGTGACAGTCCACCCTGGCCAGCAATTGCACAGGGTACGGGTTATTCACTCGAGTTGCGCGCTATTCGGTTGGACAATTCGCTGCCGGCGAGCTGGCAAGCAGCGTGGCTGATTGGCGGTACGCCCGGTCAGGCGAACAGCGGTGATTCGCAACAAAAACCAGCGGATGGCATCTTGCCAGTTGAATTTTCGTTAGAGCAGAACTATCCCAATCCGTTTAATCCATGGACCAAAATCCGGTACAATCTCAAAGAGCCAGTCCAGGTGAAATTAGCGATTTTTAATCTTTTAGGTCAGCAGGTGAAGATCTTAGTTAATCAACCACAAGCCGCTGGAGTGTATGAGATCGAATTTAATGGGGCGGATTTAAGCAGCGGCATCTATCTTTATCGTTTGGAAATAGACCAGCCTGTTCCCCGCCAGCTCCCAAAGGGCGAGCAGATCGGAGGGCTGGCAGGTAAAAAGGTTTTTATAAAGAAAATGATTTTGTTAAAATAGTGGTGGTATGGACATTTTAGGCATATCCTGTTATTATCATGATAGTGCCGCCTGCCTGGTCAGGGACGGCGAAATCATCGCCGCCGCGCAGGAGGAGCGCTTCACCCGCAAGAAACACGATCACTCCTTTCCGACCAACGCCATTCGCTTCTGCCTCGAATACGGGGGCGTCAGCGGCAACAAGTTGGATTTGGTTACCTTCTACGAAAAACCGTTTTTAAAGTTTGAGCGCATTCTCGAAACCTACCTTGCCTATGCGCCGCTGGGCATACGCTCTTTTCTGAAGGCAATGCCGCTGTGGATAAAGAAGAAGCTCTGGCTCAAAGACCTGATCAAAGAGGAATTGAATTATACCGGCAAGATTATCTTTCCCGAGCATCATGAATCGCATGCCGCCTCCGCCTTTTTCCCTTCACCTTTTCAGGAAGCGGCTTTTATAACGATGGACGGAGTGGGAGAGTGGGCAACCGCCAGCTTTGGGATTGGCAAAGATAATCAGGTTCAACTGATGGCGGAGATCAGTTTTCCGCATTCACTGGGACTGCTTTACTCGGCTTTTACCTACTATACCGGTTTCCGAGTCAATTCCGGTGAGTACAAGGTGATGGGTTTGGCTCCGTATGGCGAACCGAAATATAAACAATTGATTTACGATCATCTGATCAACGTCAAGGATGATGGCTCCTTTCGGCTGAATATGGCTTATTTCGATTACGGTGCCGGTTTGCAGATGACGAGTGAGAAATTTCACCGGCTGTTTGGCAGACCGCCGCGTAAACCGGAGAGCAAATTGACCCAGCAAGATATGGATTTAGCACGTTCGATTCAGGAAGTAATCGAGGAAATTGTGCTGAAAATGGCGCGGCATGTCAAACGGCAAACCGGAATGAAGAATCTTTGCCTCGCAGGTGGTGTTGCACTTAATTGCGTGGCGAATGGCAAGCTGCTCCGCGCCGATCTCTTTGATGACGTTTGGATTCAGCCGGCTGCCGGTGACGCTGGAGGGGCAATTGGAGCCGCACTGTTTACCTGGCATCAGTATCTCGGTAATCCACGGATCGCGGTTAAGGGTGATGCGATGAAAGGTTCCTTTTTAGGACCGGAATATAACGACGAGCAGATAATTGAATTTTTGAATGAAAGGCAATCCAAGTTCACCAAATTGAACGATGATGAGCTGCCCGGTCTGGTCGCGGATTTGATTGCCGCGGGCAATGTCATCGGCTGGTTTCAGGGGCGAATGGAATTTGGTCCGCGGGCGTTAGGAGCACGCTCGATTATCGGTGATGCTCGGTCACCGCAAATGCAGAAAACCATGAACCTGAAAATCAAATATCGCGAGAGCTTCCGACCGTTCGCACCTTCTGTGTTAGCGGAAAAAATTTCCGATTATTTTGAAATTGATCGGCAGAGTCCTTATATGCTGTTAGTTGCCGACGTGAAGCGTGCGCGGCAAATTGAGATGACCACCGAACAGCGGAATTTCTTTGGGTTGGAGAAATTGAATGTGGTGCGCTCGGATATTCCGGCGGTGACTCATGTGGATTATTCCGCCCGAATCCAGTCGGTGCAGCGGGAAACCAATCTGCTGTATTATCAGATGCTGTCCGTTTTTAATGAAAAATATGGCTGTGCGGTGATCGTCAATACTTCATTTAATGTGCGCGGCGAACCGATTGTCTGTACGCCTGCAGATGCCTACCGCTGCTTCATGCGCACCGAAATGGATTATTTAGTGATGGGCAATTACCTGTTAGCGAAAAAAGAGCAGCCGCCATTGGAAACCGATACCGATTGGCGCAAAGAGTATATCTTGGATTAAAGCCATGATCGAAGAACTGAGAAATATCAAAGGCACCCGTGAGAACCTGCGCAAATTTGCAATCACAGTAACGGTTGTCCTGGCAGTTATCGGTGTGGTGCTTTTATGGAAGAATCGGGCAGGTTATCAATATCTTTGGATTGTTGCGGTTTTACTGATAGTTTGCGGCTGGGCAGTTCCGGCAATTTTGAAGCCGCTGTATTTTGTCTGGATGGCATTCGCGGCGCTGTTAGGTTGGATCATGACTCGTGTTATATTGGGGATTTTGTTTTATATTATCTTCACGCCGATTGGCGTTATCGGGCGGTTGTTGGGGAAACGATTTTTGGATTTGAGGTGGAAGGCAGCGGCGGATTCTTACTGGGAATATCGGAAAGGCAACCGACTCGATCCGGAACATTACGAGAAGCAATTTTAACTGCGTTTGGGGTTTTGAGGAGCAGGGATGAGTAAATTGTCAATACTGTCAGAATTCTGGGATTTTCTGAAAGTCCGTAAAAAATGGTGGTTAGGACCGATTGTGGTCTTTCTGCTGCTGTTGGGATTTATCATTGTGCTGACT
>Ga0208828_1000392_pt1 | contig 20005 bp, 12 predicted proteins | sample Kivu_160m_FD_185487 | JGI IMG/M metagenome (GOLD analysis project Ga0208828, IMG submission 185487) | Freshwater microbial communities from Lake Kivu, Western Province, Rwanda to study Microbial Dark Matter (Phase II) - Kivu_160m (SPAdes)... | ecosystem: Environmental > Aquatic > Freshwater >... | reverse complement strand
CCTTAAAGGCGTTGCAAAAAAAATATTTACCGACTGGCGCGCAAGCCAGAGATACCTTAAAAGGCAGAGGCCATACATACAGATTACAAGGCAGGTCCCTGACGGTGAGATAATAAAGTTTTCCTGGGGGGAAAAGAACTTTTTTGATATTGTTAATAATGAACCTGTCTACTGCATTGAAAACCTCCTTCTTACATACAAGAGGCTGTTTGTCATAACGGGAAACCGAAAATATGAAGAATATATTCAGTACCTTGAAGCATTAAATGACACCAGGTTTAAAATTGAAATACCGCTTATGAAAAACTTTTTACACAGTAAGCTTGAATACGAACCATTATCGATTCATCATTTCATTGACAGGATAAAGTAAAGGACCGGATTATGCGCATAGGCATAGACATTTCAACAGTGCTAAATCACGGAAAAGACATAGGGGCAGGAAGGTATATAACAAACCTTATCAGAAGCCTTTTCGAAATAGATGATAAAAATACTTATGTGCTGGCAGGAAGATATATTACAGATGAAAACCTGCACATTGCAGAAGATTTAAAAACTCTTTATGAAAACATCGGCAACAGTAAAAAACCGGGCTCAGAAGGTAAAATTGAATTAAAGCTTTTTAAAACAACACAGAAAAAGCTTGACGCATCCAACAGGGCCGGTTTTCCCCCACTGGAGATGAAGGGTTTTCATGCAGATATCCTGCATTGCCCTGACTATATGATACCCCCGACTTTTAATAAAAAGATTATACTTACCATTCATGACCTTGCATTCATGAGGTTTCCGCATTTTAATTTTGAGTGGTTCATTAAGAAGTACCAGAGGCTTGTTCTTAAGAATTCCCGCATTGCAAAAAACATACTGGCATCATCAGATAGCACCAGAAATGACATAATAAGATACTTCAATACCGACCCGGGCAAAGTGCATACTGTTTATCTTGCTGCAGAGAAATTATTTAAAAAGCTTGCTCCGGGTGAAATAGACAGGAACCTGCTTAAAAAGCTTGGCATAAATAAGCGCTTCATACTATCAGTGGGCACAATAGAGCCAAGGAAAAATTATGTCACCCTTATTAAAGCATTCAACCATATAAAAGAGGCCCATAAGGATTTTAGCCATCAGCTTGTAATCGTGGGCAAAACCGGCTGGCTAAGCGAAGCAGCTTATGCTGAATTTGAACAGAGCCCTTACAAGAGCCAGATAATATTTCTGGGCAGGCTCCCAGACGCAGAACTTGTCCAGTTATATAATATGGCAGATATCTTTGTCTACCCTTCTATTTTTGAAGGTTTTGGCCTTCCTGTTGTAGAAGCTATGCAGTGCGGGCTTGCAGTCCTTGCGTCAAATACATCATCGATTCCGGAACTTATACATGACAGGCACCTGCTGTTCAATCCAGCAGACGAAGGAGAAATTGCACATAAGATACTTGAATATACGGGAAATGAAATAAAAAGGAAAGAAGCTGCAGCAAAGTGCCAGGGTTTTGCATCAAAGTTCAACTGGAAAAAGACTGCTGAAAAAACACTTGAGGTTTACAAAGCTACTTACTCAAAATAATTACAGGATCTCAGTTTTCTTTTAAAAAAACACTTAAGGCAGACTGTTAATATTTTTATGAAGATGTTTCTTCGTTTATCAGTATCGGATACTTTTTTATCCTGGCCTTGTGAAGAACTGTCCGAATGGTTGTGCCCAGCACCCCAAAACCATATTTGATGCTTCTTTTAAAATTTATTGATGAAGATTCAGGGGCATACCTTGTCGGACAGCTTATCTCGCCAACCCTGAACCCCCCGATAAATATCTGTGCAATTATCTGGTTGTCAAAAACAAAATCATCAGAATTTTTATGATAATTTATTTTCCTTAATACTTCTGCTGAAAATGCCCTGTAACCTGTGTGGTATTCTGAGAGCTTCTGCCCAAGAAGCAGGTTTTCTATAAAGGTAAGCAGCCTGTTTGCAACATATTTATAAAAAGGCATACCGCCTTTTAAGGCTCCCCTGCCAAGTATCCTTGAGGCAAATACCACATCATACGTTCCGATGGCAATCATTAAAGCCATGACAGGTATAAGTTTAGGCGTATACTGGTAATCAGGATGCAGCATGATTATAATATCCGGTTCAAGTTTTAGCGCCGCATCATAACATGTCTTCTGGTTTGCACCATATCCCTTGTTGGCTGTATGGACTATAGTTGAGATATTCAGTTGTTTTGACAACTCTACAGTCCTGTCCTTAGAAGCATCATCAGTAAGGATTATTTCATCAACTACATCTTTTGGTATCTCGCTGTATGTCTTCAGGAGTGTTTTTTCCGCATTATATGCGGGCATTACTACAACTACTTTTTTATTATTTATCATGCTGGCTCATTGTTTATGAACTATTATTTATACTTATGCCTTAATAATCTGTACTTCTGAATTCAGATCAGCGACGCCTTCGGCAATGTTTTTGTGTATCACATTGATTGTCATCATATTAATGACCCAGTCGCATAGGTCTTTGTATCCTTATTGCCTACAGAAGGGGAAACATAATAAGTACCGCCAATAAGGTTTATTTTCTGCCTGAAAATAACTTTCAGGACATCCCCCGGCTTGTATACACCGGTTTTGACATTATGTAACCTGTTATTGGTTCCGTATATTATGTTGTTGCGGTGGTCAGTTATCCTTATTCCAAAAATAGGATTTTCAACAATGTTGTTAAACTTCACATCAAATGCTACCTGTACATCATCGCCGAACTTGCAGAAATCCAGAATACCGCCGGACGGATCAAGCAGTTCAATTTTTGTAATCTCGGCATCGCCGGAACCAAACCTGTTTTCAAATACCCCGCCATCTATTCTCGACAGTTTTTCAATTTCTTCTGCATCAACTACCTTGCGTTTGCTGTCAATTATAGATTTGAATATTTTTTTTCGCTCAGCTTTCTGCTGTTCAGCTATCCTTACCCTCTCAAGCTCCTCTACATGCGCCCTGTATTTGCTCACGACCTGGATAGAATCACCCATAAGCTCGATTTTGCCGTTTTTAAGAAAAATAACTCTTTTGCAGAGGTCCGATATAGTTTCAAGGTCATGCGATACTATAATTATGGTTTTTCCCCGCCTGACAAAATCATATATTACCTTGTAGCATTTGGACTGGAAAGCCTGGTCCCCTACAGCAAGGACCTCGTCAACAAGTAATATGTCCGGGTTTACATTAACTGCAATAGAAAAACCGAGCCTCATATACATACCTGATGAGTAGCTCTTCACTGGCATATCTATAAACCTGGCAAGTTCGGAAAATTCAACAATATCATTGAATTTCTTGTTTATCTCTTTCTTTTTCATTCCAAGAATAGAAGCATTGAGGTATATGTTTTCCCGGCCGGTCAGATCCTGGTGAAAACCTGCCCCAAGCTCAAGCAGCGCAGAGACGGTCCCATTTACTATGACTTCACCGCTTGTGGGCCTCAAAACCTTTGCGATAAGCTTTAAAAGGGTGCTCTTGCCGGAACCGTTGGAGCCTATTATCCCGAATGTCTCACTGTGCTCGACCGCAAACGAAACATCATCAACAGCCAGAAACTCCTCAAACGTATCCCTGCCCTTAAGCAGCCTGTCCTTTAATGAAGGACTTTTCTGGTGCCTGATTATATAGTTCTTTGTAACATTTTGGACTTCAACTGCAGAATTGCTGTTTTGTTTATTTTTTTGATTTTTTGCCATATTGGTTCATCAACTTTATGAAGCTACTTTTAATTTTTCCTGCTCTCCTATACTTCTTCAGCAAACCTGGGCTCAATTTTTTTAAACACAAAATAGCCAAGGAAAAAAACCCCGAAAGTAATTCCCAGGCAAATAAGGATTATCCAGAGGGATGGCCATTGAAAACCTTCAGGGTATTTAACATAATAGAAAATATTCCTGTAAAATGTTGCAAAAACAGCCATAGGGTTTATCTGCATTATAAACTGGAATCTTTCCGGTACCATGCTCAGCGGGTATATTATAGGGGTGCCAAAAAACCAGACCATCATCAGTATCGAAACAAGGTGCTGCAGGTCCCTGAAGAGAACATTAAGAGAAGATACAAGCAGGGATATGCCTGAAACAAAAAATACCTGGACAATGATAATAACCGGCAGAAGGTAAATATATGTATAGAATTTATACCTGAAAATAGAAAGCACGACAAAAAGTATTAATAGCTCAAGCAAAAAATTAATCAGGTTTGAAAGAACTATCGATAAGGGAATTATTTCCTTAGGGAAATATATCTTTTTTACGAGATTTGCGTTTGATATTATGCTTCCTGCGCCATAATTTACTGAATTGGAAAAGAAATTAAAAGGAAGCAATGCGCACAAAAGAAAAACTTCAAATTCCTTTATACCCTGGCGAAGCACAATGGAAAAAACAAATGAATATACAAGCATTATCAGCACGGGATTTAAAAGCGACCAGAAAAACCCAAGAAACGAACCCCTGTATTTGACTTTGAGCTCTTTTTTTGTAAGGCTGAAAAGAAGCTCCCGGTAAGATATTAAATCCCTGAATTGTTTTATCATTTTAAAGAATCTTTGTACCAGTCTATTGTATTTTAAAGTCCCTGCTCAAAACCCATTTTAGCAACAAAACCAAACTCCTTTTGAGCTCTTGTTGTATCCAGGCACCTTCTTGGTTGTCCGTCAGGCTTATCAGTATCCCAGACAATCCTGCCCTTATAATCCATTATGCCGCTTATTTTTTCCACCAGCTCCTTGATTGAAATCTCAAAACCTGCACCAATGTTTACAGCTTCAGATTTGTCATATTTTTCAGTGGCAAGAACTATTGCCTCTGCACAATCAGCAACATATAAAAATTCCCTTGTTGCTTTTCCTGTTCCCCATACAACTACCTCAGGGCTGTTGTCCGCTTTTGCCTCGTAGAATTTCTTAATAAGGGCAGGTATGACATGGGAAGACCTGGGGTCAAAATTATCACCCGGGCCATAAAGGTTGGCCGGAAGCAAAAAAATAGAATTAAATCCATATTGTTGCCTGTATGCCTGGGATTGCACAAGGAGCATTTTTTTTGCAAGCCCATAAGGGGCATTTGTTTCCTCCGGATAACCGTTCCATAAATCATCTTCCTTGAAAGGAACAGGAGTAAATTTCGGGTAAGCGCATATTGTCCCTATGGCTACAAATTTCTCCACATTATCAAGCCTTGCCTGCTCCATAAGTTGCACGCCCATCATGAGGTTATCATAAAAGAAGCTCCCCGGGTTTTCCCTGTTTGCACCGATTCCACCGACAACTGCAGCAAGATGTATTACTACATCAGGTTTTGCCAGCGAGTAGAATTTTTTTATACTCTCAATATTCTTGAGGTCATATTCTTCAATAAGGGGTATAAAAATTTTACTGCAGCCCCTTTCCTTTAATTTATTAACAACATTCTTGCCCAGAAATCCTGCCCCGCCAGTCACAATTATGCTTTTTTCCTTTAAATCCATTACCATAACCCTCTTATTTTTTTAATTTCTCTTCTACCTTAAAACTTATCTCTGTCGCCTGCATAAGTTGCCACATTGGTATAAGGTTTTCTAAATTTCCTGTAATAATGTTTTTTCCAAGCACTTCCAATTCATTAAAATGGCCTTTATCCTGGTTTCCTTTTGTGAGAATATTTTTAGCTTTATTATCATAAGCAACAAGCTCGCAATAATCATTCATGCTTAAAATCTTTTCATCAAAATAAATATCCATCTGCTCCTTTGGCCCGCTCTTTGCACCCAGCGCAGTGTATATAAGGCTGCACACTGAACCATCTTTATATTTTATTGTTGCAGCAAAGTTATCATTTATAGCAAATTTTTCATTATTTGTCTCTATTGATTTTGCATCTATTTCTGCAACTTCTGCACAAGTCAGGAAATTAAATATATCGTAAATATGGCAGGCTTCTCCAATATTTCTTCCGCCACCCTCTTCGGTATGGACCCAGTGTTCTTTTGGAATAAAACCGGCGTTCATCCTGTAGCTTATAATTAGAGGGCTGATGCGGTTAGAGACTATTTCTTTTATTTTCAACATGCAGGGTGAATATCTCCTGTTAAAGCCAACCGTAAAAACCGGGTTTTTTTCTTTTATGACTTTTGTAAGTTCTGCCAGCTGAGCACTATTAACAGCCATTGGTTTTTCTACAAAAACTGCTTTTCCTGCATTTATTGCCTCAATAGCTAAATTCGAATGAAGATCATGCCTTGTGGTTATAAATACCAGGTCAATTTCCTTGTCCTCAAGTATCGACCTGTAGTCAGTTGTAGCATATCCTGCACCATAATTTTTTGCTATATACTGTGCATCATTTCCTTCTTTGCAGCAGATTGAATGTATATTGAAAGTGCCAGCCAGTTTTTTTAAATTTGGCAGGTGCACTTCCTGTGTGAAACTTCCTGCCCCAATAATTGCTGTGTTTATTGAAGACTTTTTAATTCCTTTTGTGCTGCCGGATATTGCCTGCTTTTCCAGTGTTATTTTTTTTGAATAATCTTTGCCTGAAGGATATTCAAGCAGCACCACAAGAGGCTTAGCTTCAGATTTAAGAAAATCATAAGCTTCGGGCGCCTTTTCAACAGTGAATATATTTTCAATTAAATCATTTATTGCAAGCTTATTTTCAGACAGAAGCCTTATATATTCCTGCATGTTCCTGTTTTCGGACCACCTTATATATGAATATGGGTACTCGAAACCTTTCAGCTCATACCTGTCATCATACCTTCCCGGTCCATAAGAAGTGGATATTTTCAGGTCCAGCTCTTTTTTGTAGAATTCTTCTCTCTCAATACCGAGTTTTACATCACCGACAACTATTATCCTGCCTTTTCGCCTGCAGAATTTAACTGCCTGGTTTATCAGGACTTCATCTTTTGATGCTGCTGTTATTATTACAGCATCTGCACCAAAACCACCGGTGATTGTATTTACAATATTTACAGCGTCTTCTTTTATTGCATTGATTCCCCTTATCAAGCCGTAGCATTGCGCAAGCTTCAATCTATTCTGGTCAATATCAACACCAACAGTTCGGCAACCTGAAGCACTCAGCATTTGCAAAGTCATTATGCCGAGAATACCAAGGCCAACCACCACAACAAATTCCCCTATCTGTGGCCTGCATCTTCTTACTCCCTGTAAAGCAATTGCTCCAAGAGCAACAGTGGAAGCTTCCCTAAGAGACAGGCTTTCAGGAATTTTAACAATCAGATTTTTTGGCACAGATATATATTCGGCATGGTTTGCAATACCGGCTCCAGCACATGCAACCATGTCCCCTGGCTTGAAATCGCCTGCGTCTTCACCAGTTTCTTTTACTATGCCAGATGCCGAATAACCCATTTGCAAAGGCCTGTCCAACCTGCTGGTGATCCGAGAATATGAATCTGTAATACCCTTTTCTTTGACCATATTAAGGGCCTTTTTTATATTCTCAGGTTTTTCCAGAGCCTTTTTAATAATGGATTTTGCCCCGCTTCCCAGTACTGATATTTCCGTACCGGTAGAAATGCAGGAATATAAAACTTCAACAAGCACTTCCCCCGTTGAAACTGAAGGGGCTGGCACTTCCTCTACAATTATTTTCCCTCTCTGATTAAATACCTGTTTCATAAAACCCTGGTTATTATTGGTTTATAAATGATTATTTAATAAATTATTTTATTTGTCATATTATAAATCAGTATGCGCCTTTTCCAAATAGCATTACCGGGATAGTTTTTAAAAGAATCTTGATATCCATTTCGATGGACCAGTTCTGGATATAATACAGGTCCAGCCTTGCCATTTCCTCAAAAGATAAATCGCTTCTTCCGCTTATCTGCCACAGGCCTGTGAGCCCCTGCTTGACATTCATCCTTTTTGCTTCCCATTCATCATATTTTTCAACCTCTGCAGGCAGCGGCGGCCTTGGGCCCACCATACTCAGTTCACCCTTGAGAACATTGATAATTTGCGGGAGTTCATCTATAGAGAATTTCCTTATAAATTTCCCAACCCTTGTAATCCTCGGATCCTTTTTCATTTTAAAAATCGGTCCGTCTGCTTCATTTAAAGCCATCAGGTCCTTTAACCTCTCTTCTGCATCTGAATACATTGACCTGAATTTATACATATAGAACTCTCTGCAGTCCTTTGTCAACCTTTTCTGTTTGAAAAAAACGGGACCCTTTGAATCCAGCTTGATTGCTGCTCCCACAACCAGATAAATAGGAATGAATATTATAAAACAAATAATTCCCAGGATATAATCTATGCAGTTCTTCATAAAAAGGTTAAAACCAAAAAATCCTATATTAGATACCTGCATCAGAGGGACCCCGCCAATCTCCCTTATGCTTAACCTTCTTAATGAGAATTCAAAAAATCCGGGAAAAATAAGCACCGTGATGTCCATGCCTTTGAGGCTTTCGAGTATTTCCAGTATCTCAAAATACTTAAATTCAGGGCTGGATACTATTACCCTCTGCACATTATTATCAGTAATTATCTTCTTTATATCTTCAAGATGGCCGATTACTCCGGGGCTTTTAGAATATTCATCATTTTTCTGTACTCTTTGCTTTTTATCAACATGCCCCACAATAACATCACCTTCTAAAGAATACTTCCTGAGGCTTTTAAATCTGCCTGTCCATGAATTTTTGCGGGCAAAATCAACATACATAATGTTGTCGTTTACTTTAATAGCCCGCTCCAGCTTAACTGAAAAATCATGGGGGTTATCAGCCAGATATGCGGGGCTGCCGATATTATCCAGTTCTTCCCACCTTGTCGCCACAACTGGAAGTCCGCAAGCCATATACTCATATAGTTTAATGGGGTTTACCGACTTTACAACAGGATGATTGACATCAAAAACAATGATCCCTGCGTTTGAATTATATAAATATGCAGGAACCAGACTGTATGGTTTCCTCCCTAAAAAATAAACATTTCCTAATCCTGATAACCTGGATACATCTATTCGCGGTTCTCCTATAAATACAAAAGAAATGCCTGACAGTTTTTTTGCAACCTCAATCATGAAATCCAACCCAAACCATTCATCAATTGCTCCAACATAGATTGCAATGGGCTTCGGAATATCTTTTAAATCCTGGGGCATTTGTCTGTTTGCATCAAGGAAATGGTTAATATCGACTCCATTGGGCATATAAAAAGCCTTACTTTCAAAACCAGCTAAATAAGATTTGAGGCTACTGGCAGTATATGCTATATAATCGACTTGCTCTTTTAATTTTTCCTCGACTTTCTTAACATTTTTGGTATTTTTCCTGAAAGCATCCATGACATCTGAAACCCTGAGTATCGAAATCCTGTGTTTTATACTTCCCATCCAGAAATACTGTATTATAGAATCAAACCAGAGCACGTCCACTTCGCCAAATCCTTCTGATACAACGTGCTTTACCACATCCGGGATTGTAAAACGGTGCCATGAATTAGTGACAAAAGCAGACCTGAAAAAAGGCTTTTCGTTAGGAGTAAATAAAGCCATTGGGACATAAATATCGATATTTTTATTTCCCGAACCGACTCTTCCTTTATAAATCCCATACCTTTCACTGACCTGTTTTTTTTCTGCTGCTAAAAAATGCAGCGGCGAAACAGGGTCAGAGACAAACATTACTTCCCAGCCGTTTTCTGCAAAAACCCTTGCATAGTGGTGGCTCCCTACCTGGTATGGAGATGTCCAGTAATTTGCGGCTGCTATCAGTATTTTACCCGGCACTATTGCCCTACTTTCATAAATAAATCAGTGATTTCGCCAAAAGTATATTTAATTTCCGGCCTGTATATTGCAAAATAATGCTCTGATGGCATATTTATATTAAAACAGTATTCTAACATTTTTGAATCCGATTTGAGCCCATACCCCTGTGATAATGGAAAGCTTTTTACACTTATGGCTGGCTTTACCTTACTGAAAAAACATAGCTTCAGTATATTTTCCCTTTGTTTGTTAAAGAAAGATACCTCATTTTCGTCATTTATTTCAGAATCTATATAAGGCCCGATATGAAATACTGCAACTACATTGTGCTTACCCTTACCAGAGATTGTATCTTTTAAAAATATAGAAGCCTCCTGTTTAAGAACAAGAAATTGCCTTTTGTGAACTACCCTACTTTTAGTTTCAAGAAACGAATAACCATAATGTGCCGCATCAATAAAATCGAGGTCCCTTGAAATTACCAGGCAGTTGATTCTTGCTTTTGAGTGATCCTCCAGAAAAAACAACCTGTCCTGCTTAATGGGGTTTTGCTCCAGGCCATCTATATTTACAGTGTTATGGGCCAGCGTTGACCTGAACTTATCCCTGAGTACCGGTAATGCAGTATAAGTAAAGGTCCCTATATCAGTTATTATATCTTCACCATTATATACATAATCAAATGAGAGTTTATCATTATGGCTGTGCCCGCCATCGCCTCCCTGCCCATTTGAGCCCGCAGAAATAAAAACCTGGCTGCTGTTGCTCCTTGAAACCACCCATCCTGCATCCTTATACAGGCAGCTTTCAATATCAGCAAAAGATATCCCCTTAAGTTTTTCGATCAGCATTGTTCCGGTTTCGCCAAAAATCCAGGCACAGTTGCTAAAAGGTTCAAATTCATTGATTTTAAAAGAAGATTCTTCAAAAAAAACAGCTCCTGCATTTAAAAGGAATTTAATATCCCTGGAACTGCTGCAATCGAATACATGCAACCTGCCGCTGTCATTATCTCCTATCTGGGGTAGCTCGCCATTGGGTTTTGAAGCAGATTTTATAAATTCAAACATCTTTTTTAACCTGGAAATATAATCTTTGCCAAATATTTTTTCTGCGGAATTTAAGATGCTTGTTTTTTTATTATTTTTATTTGTCTCCCATAGTCTTGCTATCATGATAGTTGAATAAAAAAACATCTCCAGAACAAGTTTGTGGTAACAGGTCGAGGCTTCAAAACTGCAGCCATCACTGTAAACCTGTGATGCCATCTCTTTTTTAAGCTCTCTAACAGAAAAATCTATAAGCTTTTTTCCAAAAATAAATGCCCTTAAGAAAACTCCTGCATAAGCAAGCCCTGCAATATCAGAAATATAATGGTTTGTTTTTACCATGAATGGATGTTTTTCAAGGTTACTTTTTATAAAGTTTGTATGTATGTAAACACTTTTAATAAATAGTCTTATAAAATCCCTGTTGATTACTGCTGAATCTTTAAACATTGCAAAAGCAAGTAGCCAGTTGCACAATCTTATCGCAGCTTCCATTGCACATATCCAGTTCGCACCCTTATATGGTGGATTATTGGTTATCCAGTCGCAGGTTTGGCTGACAAACTCTTCTGCATATTTTTCATTGCTATTAACCTGGTAGGCCTGTCCCAACGTTATAAAGTGATAGCACCTTGAAAGTTCCCAGGGAATTTTTATATCTGAACCAGGGTTGTTGCCAAAAGTGATTTTTCTGTGCCACGTTCCAGCATCCCACCTGAACCCGGACCTGAAATCAATGTGCCAGTCTATTGGTTCATACCCTGCTCTTGTTATTGCTTTTAATTTTTTCCTGGCTTGTATTTTCACCTCATCCGTAAGTGGCATTTCATACAATATTTCTTCAAACCCTGCTGCTTTAAAATCCAAAGAAATATTGACACTTCCCGAGCCCAGCAGGTTAAAAATATGTCCACAGATATTATCAGCAGCTTCAGTGATTTCAGCTTTTTGAATAACTGAAAGAGTTTTTATTGCAGCTTTAATATCATCAATATCAAGGATTTCTCCATAAGGACCTGCTATTTTTTTATCCGTGAAATAACCATCAAGCTCTTCTTCATGGTTAACCCTTAAGTCAGCAAGAAATTTTCTATCCAATTTTTTACCAAAACCAGGTGATTCCTGTAAATAACTATCTATATAGTTCTTTAAATAGCCAAAAACCTTATATGGAGCCTTAACAGGAAAGATGAGGATTCTTTTTATTAGCTTGCTGCAATTTATGATTTTTCTATCCATTCTTCATACCACAGCGCAAAATTTAATATGAACCAGACTTTCTGTGCATTCCTGGCTTCAAAAAGCTTTTCAATATGGCTCATACTGAAATAATCTGTTTTAGATGTAAATTCAATTAATTTTTGTTTTGCAAAAACACCAAGTTTCTCAAAAAACCATTCGTATATTGGAACTCCAAAACCCTGTTTTTCCCTGTAAATTATCTCGTCTGGAAGTATTCCGGTCACTGCTTTCTTGAGTATATATTTTAGCTCATTACCACTGGCTTTAATATTCTCTGGGATCGACATTGCAAATTCAACGAATTTATGGTCAAGGAACGGCACTCTTGCTTCTAGGGAAACCGCCATACTCATCTTGTCAACTCTCATGAGAAGAAGTTCCGGCAGCCTTAAATTAATATCAAGATAAGACATCCACGCAAAAGGTGTCTTTGATGGAGATTTTTCTTCAAACCTGTCATATATCTGCCTGATAACGTCATATGAATTCAGCCCTGAAAGCTCATTTTTCAATCTACCTGAGAGAAGCTGCTTTTTCTCAGTTTCAAAAAATGCTTCCGCGCCACCCCAAAAAAGGGTCTGGTTATTAATTGCACGCCTTAACCATTCTGCAGAATAACTGTATCGCCTGCCCGAGGAATTAAATAAAGACAAAACTATCTTTTTAATAAAAGAAGGAACCCCTCTGGCATTCAGCCCATATAATTTGTAAACATCGAGCCATCCAGGATACCCCATGAATAGTTCATCGCTTCCCTCTCCGACCTGGCACACAGTTATTCCGTTATCTTTAGCAAGTTTTGAAACATGATATATCGGAAAACACACAGGATCCGCTATGGGCTCATCCTGGTGGAAAACAAGCGTATCTAAAAAATTAATCAGGTCATCAATATTTAGTATTTTTTCAAAATAGTTGGCATTTATACTTGCCGCAATCTGCCTGGCATATTTGAATTCATTTAAATAACTTGGGTTATTTCCTTCATATCCAATCGTAAAAGTATTTACATTTTTTTCGTTCCCCTGGGAAAAAAGAATTGCATTAAGGCTCGAGTCAATGCCTCCTGAAAGGAATATGCCTACAGGGACATCGCTTATGCTCCTGTAGTAAACTGATGTTTTGAGCTCATCGATAAGATGATGGGCAATGTCAACTTCTGATAAACTGCCAAGATCGGTTAAATTTTCGAAAACATCCCAATACCTGGCCATAACAGTCGTGCCATCGTTACTTACTTTTAAATAGCTGGCCGGGGGCAGTTTCTTGATATTTGAAAACATAGTATTGGGAGCAGGTGTTGTCAGAAAGGAAAGATAATGATAAAAGGCTTCTTCATTTACTTTCCTTGCAATGCCTGGGTCTGTGAGTATGCTTTTTACTTCTGAAGCAAAAATGAATCTTTTTCCTGTGTCAGTAAAATATAAAGGTTTTATGCCTATCCTGTCACGCACAAGCCAGAGTTGCCTTAAATTGCAGTCCCATATTGCAAAGGCAAACATGCCCCTGAATTTTTTTACACATTCAATTCCCCATTGTTCAAACGAGTGTATTATAACTTCCGTATCACTGTGGTCAGTTTTGAATCTGTGCCCTTCTGCTTCCAGGATTTTCCTGATTTCTGCATGATTGTAGATTTCCCCATTAAAAACTATCCATATGGTACCGTCTTCATTGCACATTGGCTGGGAAGCATTTTTTGAAAGGTCTATTATAGAAAGGCGCCTGTGGGCAAGACCTGTAAAACCATCGTCTGATATCCAGAGCCCGAAATCATCAGGACCCCTGTGAATCATGACATCACGCATCTTTTCAAGCATTCCTGCATCAATCCTGGCGTTTTGTGAGTAATCAAAAATTCCTGTTATTCCGCACATATTATATGGTTTGTTTTTTCAAAGCTTATTAAAGTTTTTGATAATTACTTCCGCTATTCTTGCTGAAGCTTTCCCGTCGCCATAAGGATTTTTTGTTGGAAGCATTGCCCTGTAACTGGCCCCATCATCAAGTAATTGCTTTATTGAATTTATAATGTCACGGGTGCCAGTTCCAACAAGCCTGGAAAAACCGGCCTCAACAGATTCCATTCTTTCTGTATATTTCCTTATTACCAGGACCGGTTTTTTAAGAGTTGGAGCTTCTTCCTGCACACCACCTGAATCAGTGACAATAAGATAAGAATTGTACATCAGCCATATAAAATCTTCATATCCAAGTGGTTCAATCAGGTAGACATTATCTATTCCTGAAAGAATTTCACTCACTGGCTTTTTTACATTGGGGTTCAAATGAACAGGATATACTATTTTCAGATTACTGTAATTTACGGCAATGGATTTTAACGCTTCGCATATATTTTTTATTTCGTCCCCAAAAGATTCGCGCCTGTGCATTGTAACAAGAAGTACCCTGCTGCCGGAAGGAGTTTTATCTCCAAAGACCTGCTTGAACCACTGCCTGGATTCTATAAGGTTTTTATTTGCTTTTATTTTTCCAATGCTCCACTCAAGTGCATCCACAATAGTATTTCCTGTCAAAAAAACTCTGCCCGGCTCTACTTTTTCACTTAAAAGGTTTTCAGATGCTTTTTTTGTGGGCACAAAATTAAAATCTGCAATCCTGCTTATAAATTGCCTGTTGATTTCTTCAGGAAAAGGGTTATGGCTGTTGTATGTGCGCAAGCCTGCTTCAACATGCCCAACTTTAATGTTTTTGTAAAATGCAGCAAGTGCAGTTAAAAATGCAGTTGTGGTGTCCCCCTGGACCAATACTATATCCGGTTTAAGCCTGGTAAATACATCATCAATGCTATCCAGCAGTTTTGCAGAAAAACCAGCAAGGCTCTGGTTTTGCACCATCAGCCCAAGATCTATATCTGGCTTTATCTCAAAAAAATCGAGGACCTGGGCAAGCATTTGCTGGTGTTGCCCTGTGGAGCAAACAGACAATTCTATCTGTTCCTTTCTTTTTTCAAGCTCTTTTATCACAGGCGCAAGTTTTATTCCCTCTGGTCTTGTCCCGAATAATGCCATTACCCTGGTTTTTTGCATTTTTATACCTGGTTCAAATTAATATATTAAGTCACGAAATTTCTAACCTCTAAACCTATATTCCGTAATATACAAAACCTGAGCTTAAAAGCTTTTCTTTATCAAAAAAGTGCCTTGTGTCAAACATATTTGCATTTTTCATCAGCAGCTTTATTTTTTCGAAGTTCAGATTACTAAAAATTTTATGTCCCACAAATAGTAAAAGAAGGTCAGAGTCCCTGCATGCATCTTCCAGCTCCGATGTTGCAAACTTGGCATTTTCTATATGGGGGTCATGGATATTGACTTTTACACCTTTTTTAATAAGCTCATTATAAATTGAAATAGCCGGACTCTCCCTTACGTCCCCCACATCCTCCTTATAACTAAACCCGAGGAAAGTAACTTTTGGGTTATTGTAGCCTGCTATTATTTCAAGGCACTTTTGGGCAATTAGTAATGGCCGGCTGTCGTTAATATTCCTGCTTTTTTCAATCAATGTGCCCTTAAGCCTTGAGTTTTCAATAATGAACCATGGATCAATGGGAATACAGTGGCCTCCAACTCCTGGTCCTGGTGCAAGGATATTTACTCTTGGATGCATATTTGCATTTTTAATAACCTCCCACACATCTATGCCATATTCTCCACAAATGCTGGAAAGTTCATTAGCGTATGCAATATTTATATCCCTGAATGTATTCTCAGCGAGTTTTACAATTTCTGATGTTTCAAGACCTGTGGTAAAAATCCGGCCCTTTACAAAGGACATGTATATTTTTTCAGCCTGTTGCGCAGAACTTTCATCAATACCACCAATTATCCTGTCATTATTAACAAGTTCATGTACAATTTTACCTGGCAGGACCCTTTCGGGACAAAAAGCAAGGAAATAATCTATTCCCGCAATAAGTCCTGTTCCGTCAGTGATTATCTTGCCCACAATATTTTTTGTTGTTCCCGGGGGTGAAGTCGATTCAAGTATTACAAGATTTCCCCTGGAAATAGCTTCCTTTATCATTTCAGCAGCGCTTATTACATAGCTTAACTCTGCCTTGTTTTTGCTGTTAAGAGGAGTGGGAACCGCTATAATATAAACATCGGATTTCTGTATTTGGGGAGAGATTTTCAATGTTTTATCATTGAAAGCTTTTAAAAAAATTGCTTCAAGATCAGGTTCCTCTATATGTAGCTTTCCTGCGCCAAGCTTGCTGGTTATTTCTTCATTTATATCAACACCAAGGACATCATGCCCACTGTTTGCAAGCATACATGCGGTCGGCAAACCAATATATCCCATGCCTAAAATGCATATACTTTTTTTCAAAGCCATTTTTTTATTTTCTCCCATAACCTAAAAAATTATCAAGATAATGCAAAGTACTAAAGAACAAATACTAATCAGTGCCAATACTAAATGGTTCTCCTCTTATGACTTTTTCATAATTCTTAACCACTATATCCTGGATTTTTTGATAATTTAATCTTTCAAGTAAATTGTTATAGTTAACTAATGCTGCCCTGTTTACAAACTCATCATCTGCAATCGCTCTCCTGACCGCTCTCTCAGTATCCTCAGGGTCCTCAGGATTTACAAATATACCGGATTTACCATCTTCAAGCCACTCACTTCCGCATGAAGTATTGGACTGTATGGGAAATGAACCCATGACCATTGCCTCAATAAGAGATGTGCTTATTGCATCCGTTATGCTTAAGCCTATTGATATCCTGGACCTGCCATGATAATCAAGTATTTCTTCATGGGGAGTTTCCATTGGTATTATTACAACAGGTATTCCAGTTTTTTTTGTAAAAAGTTCTGCGGCAACAGCAACTTCCATGGAGTCTATACAATAAATAGCAACCCTATAATCCTGTAAGACATCTGAGCATCTTTCTAGCGCGCGAAGGCCTACCAGGGACCTGCCCGCCCAGTTCTGGTATCCTTTCAGCATTATTAGCTTCCTCTCTGATGTCAGGCCGGGCTTTTTTATTTTATTTATATAATCAAAATCTATACCACCTGAATTTGGAACAATGGGCCGCAGGAACTCACCCTTAAAACCAAGTGACCTTGCAATTCTTATATCATTTGAACATTCACCAGAGAAATAATCGCAATTCTCTAGAACTTCCTTTATTTTGCTTTCCTGGGTTGAAATCTTCGAAAAAAGGTTAAGCTCACTGCCCCAGTTTGTAACGAGCCATTTGGGGAACTTGTCTTTTAATATTTGTTTTGCCTGCATTGCCAGGTACCCACCTTCCTGGATATGCATTGAATGTACCAGGTCCGGCTTAAAGTTTCTTATAATACTGACAAGCATTTTTGCCCTGTTGTCAGGCAGGATCTTCCTTACAACATCCCTCCAGTTCATGCTGGATGAGTCCTCGGCCCTTAAGATTTTTTCAAGGTTTTCCAGATTGCTCTGGCGCTCCTTTTTAGTTTTTTTGTATTTTTTTATAAAGCGCCCTAGCAGCTTGGGTGAATATATCTTGAGGTTTTTAATTGCTTCAAACTCAGGGTGGGTACCTGTTAAGAAATTTACAGGAAATAGCCTGATATCCCAGCCAGTACCAGAAAGCATTTTTACCCACCTGACGGTATGTACACTATTACCCATTGAAACAAATAATATCTTCACTCTTTTCCTGGTGTAATTAAAAAATTTTTAAACTATTATTTTAAAAAATTATATTAAATTTACTCAAATGTAAATTCCCCAACGATTGCAGCCAGTTCCCTGGTATCCGGGTTCAGCCCTATACCTGCTGGTGTCCAGCTCCTGCTGGAAACAATCATCAGTGTGAACCTCTGCTGAGTAAATGCAGGTATCGGGATTTTTACATTATACCATTTATTGGATTCTTCCAGTTTCACTTTTTTAACTGCTAAATTATCAATAAAGATGGTCACGGTGTTCCTGGATGATATTTTTTCAGGAGTGTAGTCCTGCAATGGTATAATAAGATAATCACCTTTTTTTTCAGGAATGACTGTGCTGGCATCCATGGCTATCCACCTTGCCCTCTGGCCCTGTATGCTTTCATAATTATAGAAGCCATACTCATTAAACCAGTAGCAGCTGTCCTGCTTGCCTGCAATGGACAGGTTGGTTAGCGATGAAAAAAGAAGACTTACAAAAAAAATAAACAGGATAATTGATAACCCTATTTTTTGTGGAATGCTAAACAGCCTTTCATATTTTCCAAAACCGGTGGAATTAATTGCACCGATATATGCAGGTGGTTTTTGAAGAGTATGAGGCTTTAAATCATGCTTTTGCTCCAGCGCTACCGCTTCACTTTGTGGCTCTATATGGTACGGCTCCTGCATACTCTCTTTTGACAATGATGAATATAGCCTGTCTTCAAGCTTAATGTATGCAATAATGAGTCCAATGATTACAAAAAAAACAAACTTTATTTCAATAAAATTTACATGGGAACCAAAAATAAGCCCGGCAAGCATTGCAGAAAAAGATATTACAATGCTGGTAAAAAGCCAGCGGGTCCTGCCCAAGTGATTCTTAACGGCCATAAGTTTTTCTTTTCTGAAACCTTTAAAAACCTGGTTCCTGTAATTTCGGAATACTTTCCTGCACAACCTGTAAAAGAAAAACAATGCTGCCGCAAGGCCCGTGATTCCAAGCTCAGCAAGAATTTCAAGATAAAAATTGCCTGCATAATCGACCTGGACAAAACCCGGCTCAAATCTGTAAAGATAATCCGGGACCTCAATAAGGTAAGCTCCTGCTCCTACTCCAGAAATGGTATGCTCTCTTGCCATATTAAAAGCCTGCTGCCACAAAATATACCTGTAATTGGAAACTGCCTTGAGAGATTCTGTAAAGCCGGATGTCTTAAAGTATGAAGTGAAAGTAGTAATGGATTCCGATGTTCTCTGTATTATACCTATTTTGAAAAAATCAGCATTAATTACATTATCAGTCGTAAAAATTAAAGACACAAGAATAATAATCACTGCAAGGGCAGAAAGCAGTGAAATCCCGACTTTTTTCCTATATTTTGGCGATTTCTTTTTTAAAGTTTTCACAAGATTTTTTATTCCTATTCCTGCAAAAACCAGTGAAGCCAGCACGACACCAATAAGTGCGCTCCTTGAGCCGGACAGGAAAGTCATGAATACAAATATTGCAAAAAAAGCAATTAGTATAACTTTTAAATACCATTTCTTTACAAAGAAAAGTGCCGCAAAAAAAACAGGAAAAATCATCAGGCAGTAAGCGCCAAGTGAGTTTGGATCAGTAAACGTCGCATTCAACCGGCCAGTCTTGACCCAATAAGAGAAGCTTCCAATATAAGGATTTATAAAATACTGGAAAAGCACCATAAAAGATGAAAGTATGGTGGAAATGATGATAACAAATATTGATGCCACAAATTCTTTGATATTCTTTATTATGTTAAAAATAGCGATAACTAACAGAAAAGCTGATATGTATTCAAGCGCTGTTACAAGTGTGGTATAAATACCTGAATCAGATTTAACATCCTTTATATTGATCATCAGGTTATGGAAATCATTTGTTATAAATGGAAAAAAATTTGCATACCTCATCGATGAAATAAGTGCTGAAATAAATATCAGCAGAAGGAACAACATTACCGGGATGTAAATATCTCTATCAAAGAAAAAACCGGGGTTTTTAAATTCAAGCCTTCTTTTATTATCCTTTCCAAAATGGTTTAAAAGAAAACCCAGGAAAAACCCGGAAAAAAGAAGAAGCAGGATTGGGACGGGCCTTATTCCAAGTATTGTGGTTATATTATTTAAAAGTGGAATAAAAAAAATAAAAATATAAAATCCAAAAACTGCTTTAAAGGCACTTACAATAAAAATAACAAAAACTGCAAGGTTCATTAAAATGAGCCATAAATTGC
>Ga0208828_1000390_pt1 | contig 20024 bp, 18 predicted proteins | sample Kivu_160m_FD_185487 | JGI IMG/M metagenome (GOLD analysis project Ga0208828, IMG submission 185487) | Freshwater microbial communities from Lake Kivu, Western Province, Rwanda to study Microbial Dark Matter (Phase II) - Kivu_160m (SPAdes)... | ecosystem: Environmental > Aquatic > Freshwater >... | reverse complement strand
CCGGTAAAAATCAGATCTAAATGAAGCATATCTTCCTCCTGCTGCCCATCGCGTGGATCAGCCTGATCTCTTCCCCGTCGAATCCTGATGGGAAAAAGTATCCGGCATTCTGGCAACCCGCCGGAAAGATGGATGGGAACCCTTCCGAATGGCCCATGAATGCTTTCTTTCTCTCGAAGGATGGCACAATCCTTTATGCTATTGGCAATGACAGCCTCCGGCTTTATCTCTGTATGAGAGTTCTTTCCGACCAGCAGCAATTTGCCTTGATGCAGAACGGGATCCTCCTGTGGTTTGATCCGTCAGGGAAGAAGAAAAGCGAATGCTCCGTCCGTATCCCCTGCAAGCCGCTCCGTCCTGAACAGGATCACCGGGGAAACGGGGAGCCTCCCTCCGGCGAACTTACCGGGGGCCAGATGCCTGCCGGATTCAAGCAAACGATGAACCGGCACAACCAACACTTTACTGGGGAAATGAGCCTGACCGGGTTCAGCGATTCGATCAACGGGATCTGGCCGGTGGGACAGGATCAGCAACAGGCCAGAGGGGGAATTGCCCTGGATTCGACCGGCGTGCTGACCCTGGAATTCTCTGTTCCGCTAAACGCCCTACCCCTCCCCGAAAAAGTCACCCCCTTCATGACCTTTGGCTTCACCCTTGAGGTTCAGCAACGGGGGATGGAAAATAGACCGGATGGAGGACCCGGAGGAGGTGGGCCGGGCCGTCCGGGGGGTGGTAATTTTTCCGGTTTTGAGGGAGGCGGGATGCCCGGAGGCGGGAACGCAGGCATGCCAGGAGAACAAGGGATGTCAGGCGGACCGGGAGGAGGCATGGGGGACCCTTCCGGGAATTCCGGAAGCACCGGCAATGAAACGATCAAAATGACTCATCGCTTTTCGGTGGCTCCCCGGCCGCAATAAACGTGTGCTCTTCTTTACGAGGAGAGCAGTGATCAGTCAATTTTCATGAAATCATAGAAGTAGAGGGTCACCACAAGATTCTTCCCGGGGACGCGGATCTCTGCCCGGTGGATGTAATTCAACCCGGTGGGAAGAAAGGTGTAGGAGGCTGTGAATACCACATCCGTCTCTTCAAAGGTAGTGGATACCGTGGCCCTGGCAATGGAATAGGTATTGGTATTGATCCACCAGGTAAGGCGGTCCCCCCGGGTGATGACGCCCGTGCCGGCGACCAGGAGGATCCCATTGGCATCCGGTTGCCCGATGGTAGCCCGGGAAAAGAAATCATGCCGCAACGCATCATCCGAAAGGGCATATTGTTCCAGATGGACTTTCAGTCCCTTCATGAACTCCACCAGTTTCTCCTTGGCCGCTTCGGCGATCTGCCGGATCAGAATGGTGGAAGGGAGCTCCGCCTGCCGTTCGCTGATCACCTGGCTGAGCAAACGGCCATTCTTGCTGAAAAGATACTTCTCCACCAGGATGTTCACCGTATCTCCATCCCTGATCACTTCCGTCCTGGCATACCAAGAATAGGTTTTTCTGACCGATTCACTGGTGTCCCATACCTCCGAGAATTTGGCATCTATCTCCCGGGCACTGAGATGTGCCTTCTGCCCAAAAGAATCCGAAACAGGAAGAGAAAGGACCATCAGGACAAAACAACACCAGATAGCCGGTCTTGAAATGTTGATTGCAACTTTCATTGTTAACTTTTTCGAGAAACAGCAAAACAGCAGTACAAAGATACTATATTTGATCTGCTTTAAATCCGTCAAACCGCCCCGTCGATTGGTCGGCATTTTGGTGATCTCCGATGTCCATCCTGGAATGCAAATGCGGATATTATTCCCGGGTTCCCTATTTTTGCTCTCTCTGCAACCCATAATTCACTCCTTTTATGACGGAAAAAAATGCATCCCATCCTCTGAGAGTACTCGTTACCGGAGGGTCAGGATTTCTGGGGAATGCAATCCTGGAAGAACTGACCGCTCCCGGTTCACCTATTCATGTTAAATCGGTCATCAATTTCGACCGTACTCCCCCCGAAGAGACACCCGATCCACGGATCAGATACATTCATGGCGACATCCGGGACGAGCAAGACCTTAGGAATGCCTGCGAAGGGATCGATATCGTGATTCATTCCGCCGCCGTTGTCGACTGGGGCGCCATCCCTGAAAAAGAGCTCTACGCAGTGAATGTGACCGGTACCGAAAAGGTGATCCGGGCCTGCCGGGAAGCCGGCGTCTCCTGCCTTGTGTATACCAGCTCCCTTGATGCCATCTTCGGCGGGAAGCCCCTGGTGAACATCAATGAATCCCATCCCTATCCGGAAGAGCACCCAAACCTCTACTGCCGGAGCAAAAGGCTGGCGGAGGAACTGGTGTTACAGGCGGACAGGCGGACAAGCGGACAAGTAGACAAGCGGACAGGCGGACAAGCGGATAAGTTGCCAACTGCCAACTGCCAACTGCGGACTGTTATCATTCGGCCTGCTGATATCTGGGGCCCGGGAGATCCGTTTCATATGGGATCCCTGATCAATATGGCCAAGGGAGGGTTTTACGTGAGGCTTGGGAACGGAACGTCAACGTGCCAGCATACCTATGTCAACAATGTGGCCTATGCCCACATCCTGGCTGCCAAAGCGCTGTGGGAAGGGAAACCCGGCATAAGTGGAAGCATTTATTTCATCACCGATGGCCCCGGGACCAATTTCTTCACCTTTTTCGACCGGATCGTTGAGGGGACCGGCTACAGGATCCGTCCGAAAAATCTCTGGCTCCCGCGCCGGCTGGCGATGGGGATCGGATCCCTCAATGAAGCCGCAGCCTGGCTGATCCGGCCTGTAAGGTCCTATATTCCCAAGTTCAGCCGCTTTGCGGTCATCTATACCTGCAGCGACTTTACGTTTTCCTCCGAAAAGGCTTCCCGGGAACTGGGATACCGGCCAAAATACACCGAAAAAGAGGCCATGGAAAAAACCATCGCCTTCTTCAAACGCGACAACTAAACTGGATCAGACCTTTCCCTGTAATCCTGCAAAATCTCCCGGTAGAGGTGGTTCACCTCTTCCACGATGATATCCCATGATTTGTACAATGACTTTCGTGCTCCCTCGCCGGCCCGCTTGATCAGTTCAGGATGATCCATCAGAAGCACTAGAGCGGTGATTCCGTATTTTCCATTTTATTTCAGCGCGTAGTAATGAGCTGTCATCCCTGCACCATCCATGATAGGAAAATAGGAGTCGTTGAATTGACAAATTGAACCGTTCCCGGATCTCTATGTGTATTGAATAGTTGTTTTTTGAGGCCAATAGTGGAGATGAAGGTGCTTATTTATATTAATTTTGATCTGGAAACCATTTTGATTCATGCAAACCATGAGTAGCATCAAAGACAGGGTACTTCTGATCACCGGCGGCGCTTCGGGAATCGGGAAGATCATGGCACGGCTGGCGCTCGAAAAGGGAGCCGCGAAAGTCGTCATCTGGGATATTCATGCAGATGCGATGGAAACTGTTAGGCAGGAGTTCGCAACGCTGGGGGAGATCCTTTGCATCCGCGTCGACCTCTCCTCTGCAGAGCAGATAAGGGAAGCGGGTAAGCAGACCCTTGAGAAGGCCGGGGCCGTGGACATCCTGATCAACAACGCCGGAATCGTGTTTGGGAAATTGTTTCAGGATCATACCACGGAGGAGATCCGCCGTACCATGGAGGTCAACGCACTGGCTCCCATGTTGGTGACACTCGAATTCCTGCCGGAAATGATGAAACGAAATTCCGGTCATATCTGCAACATAACCTCTTCCGCCGGATTGATCTCCAACCCTAGGATGTCGGTCTATGTTGCCAGCAAATGGGCTGCCACCGGGTGGTCCGACAGTCTCCGGATCGAACTGCAGCAGATGAAGAGACAGATCGGGGTGACCACGGTCACTCCCTATTACATCAGTACCGGAATGTTTGAAGGGGTCAGGTCGGTGATCCCGATCCTCAAACCCGAATCGGTGGCCCGGAAGATCATCCGCGGGATCGAACACAACCGGATCTTTGTCAGCATGCCCTGGAGCGTTCATTTTGTGCGCTTCGGCCAGGGGATCCTGCCTGTCCGGCTCTTTGACCGGCTGATCGGAGGAGTTTTGGGAGTGTACCGCACCATGGACCATTTCAAAGGACGTCAAAACTAATCGCCAATGGAAAACACTTCACCTGAAACCATCCACAGCCTGCTGGAAAAGCAACGGGCTTTTTTTGCCTCCGGAAAAACACGCGACCTGACTTTCCGGCGAAACAGCCTCAGCCAATTGATAGCTGTGATCAGGGCCTATGAATCCCGTATTGCAGCAGCTCTCTGGACCGACCTGCACAAATCTCCGGAAGAGAGCTTCCTGACCGAAACCAGCATCGTCACCCAGGAGATAGCCCTGCACCGGAAACGACTGCGGCGCTGGGCCGGTGTTCAGCGGGTCCCCACCCCGTGGCACCTGATCCCTACCGTCAGCCGTATCCTCTACGAACCCCTGGGCGTTTCGCTGATCATCGCTCCCTGGAACTATCCCTTCCAACTCCTGATCAATCCGCTGGTGGGAGCCATCTCGGCAGGCTGCTGCGCCATGCTGAAACCCTCCCCCTACACACCCTCGGTCGCAAAGGTGATGGAGGAGATGATCCGGGAGACCTTTGATCCCGGCTTTGTGACGGTTGTCCAGGGAGACCGCTCAGTGAACGAATCGTTGCTGAAAGAGTGGTTCGACATGATCTTTTTCACCGGCAGCCCTGCCCTCGGGAAGGTGGTGATGAAGGCGGCATCAGAGCATCTGACACCGGTGGTGCTGGAACTTGGCGGGAAAAGCCCCTGCATCGTGGATGAGCATGCCGACATCGCGGTAGCAGCCAAACGGATTGCCTGGGGGAAGACCATCAACGCCGGGCAGACCTGTATCGCCCCCGATTACCTGTTCGTTCACCGATCGGTCAAAGAACTCCTGCTCAGGAAGATCGGAGAAGCCCTGACCGGCCTGTACGGAAGCGATCTCCGGCAAAGCCGCTTCTATCCCCGTATCGTCAACCGGAAAGCCATGGAACGGTTACTCCGGTTGATGGAGCATGGGAAGATTGTGTTAGGGGGAGAGGCGGATCTGGAAGAGCGGTATATTGCCCCTACCCTTATCGATGAGGTGCAACCCGATTTCCCCGTGATGCAGGAAGAGATCTTCGGCCCGATCCTTCCTGTGCTCACCTTCGATCACATCAGCGAAGTGACCAGCTACGTCAACAGCCAGGAAAAACCCCTGGCATTGTACTATTTCGGGAAACATCCCGCTGGCAGGAAGCTCCTTCTGAACACCTCTTCCGGCGGCGGATGCCTCAATGACACCATCATGCACATCGCCAACCACCATATGCCCTTTGGCGGGGTGGGAAACAGCGGCATGGGAAAATACCACGGATTCGACAGCTTCCTGGCCTTCAGCAACCGGCGGGCCATCGCTGTCACCACCACCCTGATCGACCTTCCTTTCCGGTACCCGCCCTTCTCCTGGTTCCCGGTGCTGAAAAAGATCCTGTAGACTGTTAAACCGGTTTTGCCGACTGTTCAGTGCGCTCAGGAATTGTTCCGGTCCTTTCGCCGGATCACGGAAGGTGCGCGTGCGCCGGATCAGGATTCCTGTACCAGGATGGATTCACCGTTCCGCCCGACTCAGCCCACGCCTGAAACTGCGGGTAGGCGATCAGGATCTCTGTTTTTTCGTCGGGAATATACAGTTCATCCGTGATGATCTCTAGTCCCCATGGCAGGTTCGTCTCTGTCTTATAGAAAGGAGCCGGGATCGAAAAGGTCGTTCCGGGAGTCCACGTCCATGTTGTCTGGGAGGCATCCTGCGCGGTTTGAAACAGGGCCATGTCGGCAGCCTTGGTCGGAGGATGCCCCAGCATATGGATCTCATGATCCCGGTCGCAATAAATATACACCTGCACCCAGAGGTTGTTGCCGGCCACTGCTGCATCCCATGTGTATTCAAAATCAACCGTATCATTCCTGCTTTCGGTGATCGTTCCGTTGAAAAGGGTGACCGCATTCTCAACCAGGGGATCGGTGAGAACATGCTCCGGTTCGGAAAAGGTTACCGTCCCGGCCGGCAGATAGGTCAGCTGTGTGGCCGGCCCGTTTGACCGGAACCATTCCATTCCGGCTCCCCGGGGTATATTCCCTCCAATCCAGTAAACTGAGCTGATCACACGTCCGCCGACAATGTTGTTCTGCGCATTCTTGTAAATATGCAACTTGGTCTTGAGGATCACATCGTTGAAATCATAATCCCCCAACCCGGGCCAGAGATCCTCAAACATGTGGAAATAATAGTTATTCCCCGACGGAAAAATGCTGTTGTAGGCTTTCGTGGGATCCAGCGGCCAGTCGTCGGATGCATCCGGAACACCATCCCCGTCTGAGTCGGGATTGGTGTTCAGGTTGATCCAGGTGGCTCCGCTAAGGGTGGCAGGATACCCTCCGGGAGAGGCGGTGTTGACTGTCGCTGTCCCCGTTCCTTCATTGAACTGCCAGTATCCCACCAGGCCTGTTTCATTCCCAACCGGCTGGTTGTTGTAATAGGTGGAGACCTCATCGGCCGAAAGCTCCCGGTTCCAGATGCAGATGTTGTCCATCATGCCATAGAAATAATTATCCGGTGTGTTATCCCCCCATCTTCCAAAGGTGACCAGGACATTGTCAGTGTTGTAAGGAAGCACACTGGTACTCATGCCTTCATAAATCCCGTCGAGGTAGAGTTTCCGCTTTCCGTCGGCGGTGAAAGCCCCCACCACCTGATGCCAGGTATCGTCGGAGACATTCTGATTGGTGCTCTTCACATACTCCAGGGTCTTGTTTTTCGACTTCACCCCGGCCTTGTAGAAATTGTCCTGGTACTTCCTCAGGTAAAGTCCATGGTAGACCGTGGCATAATTCGGGTCGGCGATATTGACGAGGGCCATATCGTCATTCTCCGTATTGTTGCCAGGAGTTTTAAACCAGGCGCTGAAGGTAAAGGGATACTGCACCACGATGGCGCCTGAAGCTCCGTTGTTCACCAGGATATACTGGTTGGAGCCGTTAAACCCTGCGGCGTAATTATTCAAGGTCAGGGGGGCTGATTTCAGGCCTCCTTCCATCGCAAACGTCGCATGTCCGGCATCCTTGAGCAGATATTGGCTGATACGGGTTGTAGGGGAATAGATCCTAACCGTATCAACATCATTCTCCACCTGAAAAGAAAAGACGATCTTGTTGTCAATGATGGTCCCGGCGTTCAGCAGATCGCCGTTTTTCCTGTACAACTGCAATGTTTTCCCTTCTCCGTCACCGGTCACACTGACCTCGATCGTATACCACGCCGAGGTGCCCCAGGTGAAATTTTCAGGGACCTGAAGCTCCTCCATGGAGGGAGGCTGGCTTGGAGTATCGAGATTCTTTTTACAGGAAAGCCCCGGGAACAGGGCAATGGCGGTCAGGATCGCGATGATCCGGCACCGGGATGGCTGAAACCTGAAGGATGCGGCATGCATATGAGGGAGATAAAACCATTTCGAGAGTAAAAGTACGATGAAGTATGGAGCTTGTCAATCTGCATTCAGTAATTGTTGCTAACAACTTTGTTAACGGCTACCTGTTTTGTCAGGAACCGGTTCCGGTTCACAAGCAATTTTCCGTCATATACCATGGATCCCCTTTTTCATCCTTAGGCGGATGCCTCCAAATGGCCCGGCTTTAAACCAATGAATGCTCTGGCCGACCATCCCCCTCAGAACTGCTCCAGGATCCTGATCCGCTTGTCAATCGGCGGATGGGTGGCGAAGAGGGTATTGAAAACGCTGGTTTTTTCTTCTTCCTGAGGATTTTCGATAAACATCTGGGCCACATCTTTCCGGGTTACCGCTTCGATCCTCGAATCCTGGGATACTTTTCTGAGTGCCGAGGCAAGCGCCAGGGGATTTTTGGTCAGTTCGGCGCTGCCGGCGTCGGCCAGGTACTCCCGTTTCCGTGACAGTGCAAAACGGCATACCACGGTGATCAGGTAACCGATGACCGCCAGCATAAGGGCGATCACGATCGCCACCCCCTGATTGTTCTTGCCACCCCGGCCTCGCCCGCCACCCCATACCATTGTCCGGAACAATGCCTGCGACAGGAAGGCGAAGATCCCGACAAAGATGATGGAGACGATCAGCAGACGGACATCCCGGTTGCGGATATGGGTCAGTTCATGAGCAATCACACTTTCCAGCTCCTCATCGTTCAGCTTGTCAATGATGCCGCGCGACAAAGAGATGGAGTAGGTCTTCCGGTTGATGCCGCTGGCAAAGGCATTCAGGGAATCATCCTCAATGATGTTGATCTTGGGTGTGGGCATCCCGGCGGCGATGCACAGGTTTTCCACCAGGTTATAGACCCGCTTGTTTTCGGATCGTTCAAGTGGTCGCGAACCGGTTGCCGACATGATCATGGAGGAATGGGCCGAATAGGCAATCAAAAACCAGATGAGGACCGCAACAGCCACCCAGGGAAGCACATGGAGGAATGCATAGTTGGCGGAATCGAGGCTCATCTCGTCCTGTTGCTGCAAACCGACCAGGAAGACAAACAGCCAGACCAGGGCAAACAGCACCAGCGGGAAAATGACCAACAGAACAATGGAGTTTGCGTTGTTCCTCCAGATCTGTGATTGCAGCCCGACGTATTTCATCGCCTCAGAACCTGACCTCCGGGGGTTCCTCCATCGTTTTCCGGTCTTCGCCTCCCAGGTCGAACATCATCTCCTTCTTGAAATTGAAATTGGCGGCGACGATGTTAGAAGGGAACATTTCAACAGCCACGTTCAGTTCCTTGGTGGTCGAATTGAAAAACCTTCTGGCGGCAGCCAGTTTGTTTTCCACATCAGCGATCTCTTCCTGCAACTGCATGAAATTTTCGCTGGCTTTCAGATTCGGATAGGCTTCGACGGCTACCTGCAGGCCTCTCAACGCCGTACTTAATTGCTGCTCGGCCTGGATCTTGTCGTCGATCGTGGTGGCTTTCATGGCGTTGGCACGGGCGTTGGTCACATCGGTCAGCACGGTACTCTCGTGTTTCATGTACCCGCGGACCGACTCTACCAGTTGCGGGATCAGGTCGTGCCGCATGCGGAGCTGCACATCGATGTCGGCAAAGGCATTTTCACGGTTGTTCCGCAACCGGACCAGCCGGTTGTAAAGGGCGATCACCCAGAAAACCACAATGACGATCAGGATAAGGATAACATACACAGCTATCATACGATTCAATGTTAAATGGATGGATCAATCATTTCTCAAAAATACGGAATAAACGCATACCAAGTGATTCTGATGATTTAGTCCGTCAGATGATGTGTAATCATATAATGAAAATTCACCCTTCCGGGATCGGTTTTTCCTGGAAAAGTCTGCATCTTTGCACCGTGCTAGGAAGTATAGAAACTGCCGAATAAAATCATCTCCCCAATGGAACAAAAGAGCGGTTGCCTGATTTGCGGAGAAGATCTGGTTTATCAGGAGGATTACAGGAGGTTGGAATGTTATTTCTGCAAGGAATCCATTCAATCCAATGTAGCCTGCCTGAACCATCATTACGTGTGTGACACATGTCATGCAATGTCCGGCGTGGAGTTGATCGAAACCTACTGCCTCTCCTCCATATCCCGGAATCCCCTGGAAATGGCCACCGAAATCATGCACAGTGAGAAAATCAAGATGCATGGTCCTGAACATCATTTTCTTGTGCCGGCGGTACTGATCGCCGCTTTCTGCAACACGTTACAAGATGATTCGAAACCCGCAAAACTGGCCACAGCCAGAAAACGGGCGGAAAATGTGCTGGGAGGATTTTGCGGGACCCATGGAACCTGTGGCGCCGCGATAGGCACCGGAATATTCTTCAGCATCATCACCCACTCCACACCCCTGGCTAAAGAAGAATGGAGCCTGAGCAACCAGCTGGCGGGAAAAAGCCTTCTGACTATTGCCGGTCACGGTGGACCGCGCTGCTGTAAACGGGACACCTACCTCGCCATCCGGGAAGCCATTCAGTTCCTGGATGAAAAAACGAAGGTCATACTGGAATCCTCAGAGGTTTATTGTCAGTTCTCATCCAACAACAAGGAGTGCCTGATGCACGCGTGCCCCTTTTATTCGTTAGCCTGATTCCCAATCAACCAGTGAAGAAGATCACCCTTCTGTTCGTATGTATCCACAATTCCGCCCGCAGCCAGATGGCTGAAGCCTTCCTGAACCACCTGGCCGGTGACCGGTTTGAGGCCGCAAGTGCCGGATTGGAAAAAGGAACCTTGAACCCGCTGGCGGTCCGGGTGATGGCTGAAGTGGGAATAGACATTTCCGGGAACCAGACAAAGAGTGTCTTCGATTTTCATGAAAGCGGCAAGCACTTCCATTATGTCATCACGGTTTGTGACGCTGCCCATGCAGCATCCTGCCCGGTATTCCCGGGGGCGAACAACACACTTCACTGGTTTTTCGATGATCCTTCTTCACTTGCCGGCACCGAAGAGGAGAAGCTGGAAGCGACCAGGATCATCCGGGATGCAATTGAAACCCAAGTCAGGAGGTTTATCGAATCCGTTGGCCAGCATGCTCACTAACATTGGTTGGATTTTATCTTTTTTCGTTACTTTTCCAGGGCTGAAGGAGAAAAACTGCTCTCTGTCAATGAGGATCCTTTCTGAATCTTGTCGATCGTCATCTCCGACCGTCTGCCGTTTTCCAGGTTGACCGCCTCCATTTTCCGGATGATGTATTTCCCGTTGCCGAACGGTTCATAAGGCCCTACCGTGAGTTCCTTGAATTTATCTCCGTCGAAATTGTAGAAAATGGTCTTGTACATAAAGTCCGTCTTCTTGTCTATCAGTGAAATACGCTTGGAATAACCATTGTCGTCGGCCACCTCTTCGCTGACAGGAACCGCTTCGATCTGCCAGCAATCAATTCCGTTGTATTTCTCGGAACCCAGCACCTTATACTTGAAATCCTCCAGGTTGGGAGTACTCATGTCGGCATTGGAGAACTCGGAACCCATATAGCTCTTTCCCTTTTCGGAGCTGACGATACGCCTTGTTTTACGGAGGGCAGGCAGGTAGATCCACATGTCGTCATCACGGTTGTCGTAATCATAGATCAGGATGCCTGTACCCTTTACATCGGCGGGAGCGGTGAACTGGGTGATAACCTTGTTCGTCTCCCCGAAACGTTTCGTTGCAGTGGCTGTTTGCCGGGTCCGTTCATTGCCCTTTGCGTCATAGATTTTTATCGTCGATACAATCTCCATGGCATCTATGTCGGTGATGTCATAGGCTTTTTTGGTGATCTCTTTCGGATCCTGTCCCAGGGTAATGAAGGGGAGCAGGATCCCTGCAATTACAATTAGCTGTTTAATATTCATGTTATTATGATTTTGGATTGATAAATTTCGGTTTCATCAGGATACTCAGTGACGGCATGAGGATCAGGGCACAGAGGAGGCAGATCAGCACCGAGAAGATGATCAGGAAGGCAAAATACTTGATGATCAGGAACGAAGAGATGAACAGCACCGTAAAGCCGATCATCACGGTGAGGGCATTGATCGTGATGCCCCTCCCGGTAGTGGTCAGCGTGGTATGGATCGCTTCCTGATAGGGTTTGCCTGTTGCAATCTCCTGCTTCAGGCGCCAGAAAAGGTGAATGGTATAATCAACTCCGATCCCGATGGCGATAGAGGAGAGCATGGCCGTTGCCATATCCAGTTTGATCCCCAGCCAGCCCATCGTGCCGAACAGGGCGATGATGGTATAGATCAGTGGAAGTACACCGAGAAATCCGGCGGTGGCCGAACGGAAAATAATCACGAGGAGCAGGGCGATGATCGCAATGGCAAGGATCAGGGAATTATACTGCCCACTGATAATGGCTTCCGAAAGTTCCTTGTCGATGACACAAAAGCCCCCGATGATCGTTCGGTTGGGATCCTTTGCCGTAATCTCCTCCACCTCTCCGATCACTTCGTCCAGGGCGTTTTTGGAGTCGGCCCGGAACTGCACGGTCATCAGCGCCCGGGTATAATCGAAGTTGACAAGGTCCTCAAAATCCTCCGGATCCCCGTTCATGGAATAGAGTTCAAGGTACTGCGCCACGGCCTCCCGCGAATCGGGGATCCGGTTGTATGCTGAATCTCCCGGATCATTCAATGCCCGGCTCATGATCCTGATGACGGAGGCAATGGAAGTCACGCTGCCAATCCGGGGATCCTTTTCCAGCGTCGTTTCATACTGACCCATCCGCTTCAGCAGCGTGGGATCTTTGATATCCCCTTCGAAAAGAACGGTCATGTACATGGTTCCCCCAAATTCATTGTTGATGAGATTGGTAGCCTGGCGGAAGGGATGACCGGGGGGCAGGAAATTTTCCGCATTTGAGTCCACATGCAGAAAAGCGATTCCGCCGGCAGCCAGGATCAGAAAACTACCGAAAACCAACAGTACGTGATACGGTCTGCGGGACGACCGGGTGGCCAGCCAGGAGAGGCTTTTATGCAGAAAGCCTGTTTCATTTTCCAGTGATTTGATCCGCTTCCCTTTCTTCATGACCATCATCAGGGCCGGCAGGAAGGTAATGCTAAACAGCAGGGCGAAGGCAATCCCAAGGGCTGCGGCTACCCCCAGCTGACGGGCAGGAAGCAGGATATGAACCACCAGGCCAAGGATCCCGGCGATGGTGGTCAGTCCCGTGACGATCACCGGGCTTTTAAGCTTAGACAAGACCTCACGGGTAATCTCGCGCATGGTCCAGTCCGGATTTTGGGCGTTCAACTCCTGGTACCTGGCTATGAAATGTACTCCGTAATTGTTGGCGATGGCGATCATCATGATGGGAGCCAGCACTGTGATCACACTGAGCTCCCACCCCATCAGCGGGAAAAATCCCAGGGATATGGCAATTGAGAGGATGACCACAAGAAAGGGGAGGAAGACCCCTTTCCACTCCCGGAATGAGATCGCGAGAAAAAGGATCATGATGATTAACCCGATGGGCAGCAGCGTCAACATGTCGCGGGTGGTATCGTCGTTCAGGTGTTTCCGCAGGTAGGGGGAGCCCCCTTTGAGAACCGTTTCATCTCCTCCGTATTCCAACAGCACCTCATCTATTTTCCGGATTGCCTCTTCGTCGGTTACACCATTCGCCTGCTTCAGGATGATCAGTGTCTTGGTGAAATCCTCCGAAACGACCAGCTTGTAGGCAAGTTCATTTCCCCTGATCTCTTGCCGGAGCTCCTCCCGGTCAGCCTCCGTGGCGGGAGTCTTCCCGATCACCGGGTCTACGATCATCATCCCCTCTTCTCCCCGGATCTGTTTCGTATCGAAAAGCGAGATCACACGCTCGAATTCCGTTGCCCGGTTGAATGCCCGGCTGAGTTTCCGCATCCGGGTCAGGGTCTTCGCATTGAGGACATCTTTGGTTTCGAAGATGAGAATGATCGGGTCGGAATTCCCGAACAGCGAGTCGATTTTGTGTTTGGACTGCACGGCCGGATTGTCCTCCGGGAAGTAGCGCTCCAGGTCCGGGTTGATCTTCGTTTTCAGTAAAGGGATGGCCGCCAGAAAGGTAATGACGATCGGGACGACGATCAGCCACCACCGGTATTTTTCTATGAAGGTTTCGTATCGCATCATTTCGGTTAAAAGTTGACTTTCAATTCAAGAAACGCTCCGTTCATGACATCGGAAGCGTAGTAGAAGAGAGATTCGTCAGGCCCTTCCGAATAAAAACATCCCAGGCTGGTCTCCAGATGGTCATTGATTTTCCACCCGATTTTCGGCCGTACGAACCATTCGTTGGAGGTGAAATTGTAATAGCTCGCTGCCTCGACATTCAGGATGTTGTGCAGGAATGACCGGCTGAGCGACAGGGAGGCGGCATGGTTGTATCGTTCCTGCTGATGGAAGATCTTCCGGTTGAAGCCGGTCAGTTCCCTGACCACTATTTGCTCAGGGGTCTGGGGTGCCGGAAGATCATCGAAGGAGACAAAATCCTGGGTGTAATACCCAATGTACTGCAGGATGGTCACGATATCCCAGAAACGGTGCTCAACCCCGGCCACATAATAGAATCCCGGATTCGGTATGTACATATTGGTATCCCAGTCTTTCGTCAGGTTATAGGCTGCCTCTGCCCGAACGATCCAGGAACCGATCGGAATCTCCAGGTCCGCCCCGAACGTGCTCTTTTGATAGGGAGTGGCCGTAAGCTCTATTGATGGTACAAATCCGTTCAGGGTGAACGACTTGAGATTAAACCCGTAATAGGGGTCATACCCCCTGAAATAGGAGAGGGAAAATCCGACATGGCTGAAGTCGGCATTGAACCGGCCGGCGATCGAACCATTTTCGAACGTTTTTGCAGGCATTGTCGGATCGGTGAAGGTGGTGTACTCACCAAGATTAAACAGATCGTAACGGTAAACCGATGGCCTGTAAAACGGGATCAGGACCACCTCCAGGTTGATCGCCGGAGTGATGTGCCACCGTGAATGCAGCAGGAAATTGGACAGCTTCTGATCATCGGGATTCCCGGTCAGGAAGAAGTAATCATAGGGGGTAATATTATCCGTTGGATTAAATCCGTCCATCCTGCCCCAGGTGACGATCTTTGCCCCCAGGTAAACATCCAGTTTATCGGACTGGTACCCGACATAGGTCTCCTTCATCTCGAATTCGGCCCCCGTTTTATTGAATTGTAATCCGTACCGGAAACGGAGATCGGAAAAGAGAAAAGCTCGTTTAATGGAAAGTCTTACTTGCCCCGCAAATTCGGCAAACACCTGGCTGTAATCAAACGACCGGCTTCCCCCGTAAGCAGAGCCCCGGCCGTACCCGTTGATATCAAACAGCAGTTTCTTTTCATCGGACGACTGGTTAACGGTGCTTTCAAAAAGGCTTTGGGAAAACCCGTTGAGGGAGATTAGCAGAAAAAAGAGGGTTAAGAGGAAAAGAGAATGGCTGATCCATTTCATGTGTGCAGAAATTGATTTTTCTGCAAAATAACTGCTGATCCAAGGGAAAAAGGTTCGGTTCGCGCAAACCGGACTGCTACAACAAGTCCGGACAACGCACAAGAGGTCGGACTATTTTATATCCTGGGATGCCCTGAACTGAGAGGGGGTCAACCCGGTATATTTCTTGAATACGTCGTAAAAGGTTGACTTGCTTTTAAATCCGCATTCAAACCCGATGGCGTCAATGGAATATTTACGGAAGCCGGGATCCACCAATTTTTGTTTGACCCGTTCGATCCGGTAATCATTGACAAACTGGTAGAAATTCCTTCCCGTCCCTGTGTTCAGTACTTCGGTCAGGGAGTGTCGCGAAAGAGCTAACTTTTCAGAAACGGTATAAACAGACAGTTCACTGTCAAGGAAAGGTTCCTCCTCCTGGAAGTACTTTTTCAGTTTTGCTACCTCTTCATTGATCGTCTGGGGAGACAGTCGGGGGTTTTTATATTTCTCTGTCTGCTCTTCCGCCACCAGGGTATAAATTTGTTGCTGCAGAAGGCCGTAAAAGGAAAAGATATAGATCAGCCCCAGCGAAAAGGTATAGGTGATGATGGTGACAAAGGTCTCTTCCCGGAACAACAGGTCAATCAATCCCAGCAGGTAGGCAGTGACCATGAAGGAGAGGTACACGATGATCACGAAGATGAGCCAGCCAAGGGTGATCTTGCTGCTCAGGGTGGAGAACTCGTTTTTCAGGTTCATCCGGTAGCGATGCACCATGATCAGGCTGAGGATCGAATATCCGAAGAAGGATCCAACGGAGATCACCCCGAAGGTGAAATTAAACCAGGTATTGATGCTGATGTTGTAGAAATCGCTGAAACTGATCTGAGTGCTGTCCAGGTACGCCCCGATCTTGAAAAAAAGATAGGGGGCGACATGCCATAGCTGCCTCCATCGAAGTTTCATCCCGGCTTTGATCAGGGACCGTGAATAAAAATAGAGCAACGGGTTGAAGATCAGAAACGGGTTAGTCAGGTGGGTGAATCCCAGGGTATGATCAATGGCGGTGGAGAGAAACTCAAAGGCAAAGATGAAAAGCCAGGCGGAGAGGATCTTGTTCGAAAGGCTTTGTTCTTTCTTTACAAGCAGAAAAAGCGTTGCCGAAAAGAGAGATTGTGAAAAACCGATCCACAGAAGTGTCTCCATGAACAAGTGTTCAGACTGTTATCTCAGAGCGAATGAACCAATCACATTGTAAATCCCGGAGATCGCCAGGATCACGCCAACCCAGATTATCAGGGCGACTCCTGCAAAGACCGGATTGAACATGATAAGAAAGGAAATGATGAGCATGAGGATCCCTTTGATCAGGAACCAGTACCATAATTTGTTTTTTTGCTTTTCCATTGATAGCATGATTAGATTTTATAAAAAGATTAATTCAGTATATTCTCTTCTTTGTTTCCTGTCCGCTTGTCCGCCTGTTGACCGGTACCCAAACAACCCTTTCTCCTTGATCTGCTTCTCGATGTACTTGGGAACCATCACCTCCCAGCCAGGCTCTCCCTCCCGGATCATCCTCAGCACATTGACCGAACTGATATACAGCCATTCTTTCTTTACATTCGTAATATCAATGATCTTGCGGTTTTTATAGAGGAAGTGGTAGAGATCCTGCTGGTCTTCGGGAAGCAGGATGTCTCTGGAAGTAAGCAGATCGCCGGTGGCTTCACGTGTATCGATGGAAACGGCCTGAATGGTAGGATAAACATAGACTTTGACATTGTTGGCGAATATTTTACCAAATGCCTCCAGGATCCCTCCTTTCAGATCTTTGTAATAAATGTCGTTCAGCACCTTCATAAAGGTGGGAATCCCGATTACGATCCGTAGGTTCCTGAGGGTAAACTGAGAAAAGTACTCAACCAGCGTATAATATTCTCGGAAGGTAGAGATCATCACATGTTGTCCCATCCCGTTTAGCAGGTCCACCCGCTCAAGGAAATCACGTTCATCAATTTCCCCCTTCCTGAGCAGATTGTTTATCGAGATTTCGCAGAGGGCCAGGGTGTTTCCCCGGTCGTAATCTTCGTCCCGTTTGAAGATCTGGTAACTGGATTTGAGCATGTCGAACCCAACATTGTGAATCGGGCGGAAGGCACCCCGGAAGAGCAGCACGTTCTTTTTATAGAGCATGTCAGATGGCTGCTGGACCTGGCCGTGCCGGTCAAACATCATCGCTTGGGTCATGCCGTTCTTGACCAGTTGCACCCCGAGCAACCGGTTATCCACATAGTCGAAATCGGGACCGTGCATCCGTATCATGGTGACTTCAATCCGGTCATTCGAAATATTGTCCATAAGGGACCGGATGAAATCCACTGGGTTTTTTCTGTAATTGAAGCAGGCGTAAATCAGGTTGATCCCTATAACACCAAGGGTTTGCTGCTGAAGTAAGATATCCCGTTCCAGGAGGTTTACATGAAAAATGACTTCATTCGGATCCCTTTTCGGTGTCGACTGAAACCGCATCCCGACCCATCCGTGGCTATAATTATCCTTTTGGTAATTGAGTGTCGTGACCGTGTTGGCAAAGGCAAAGAACAAGGTTGGTCGCTCCCGGGTGGAGCTCAGCACGCTGACCAGCTCATGGTATTCGGTTTCCAGCATCTTACATAACCTGCCTTCCGACACGTATTTCCCGGACTTATTCTGATTGTACAGCCTGTCGCTGAACAGCTTGTCGTAAGCTGATATGGATTTGGCAATGGTCCCCGAGGCACCGCCGGCCTGGAAGAACTGACGGGCTACCTCCTGACCTCCTCCGATTTCGGCAATGGTCCCGTAAACAGAGAGGTCCAGATTGATCCGAAGGGCTTTCCTGTTCGTACTGAGAGGTTCTCGTTCCATCCTCTGGATGTTGTATTCCAGATCAAAGATACAGGCTTTTCGGAAAATGGAAGCAGGCTGCCTGTTCTGTCACCTCAGTAGAATCATGTTTGCAGACATGGTGTAACCGGGCGAACTTCCCAACGGGATCACCTGCCCCCTGATAAAATATTGTCCGGATGGAATTTGCCCAGATATGTTCAGCTCATGCACAACGGTCCCCTTAACCCCTAACCTGGAAAAATATACGTATTATATCACTCATAGGTCACCCCAAGTTTAGCCATCATCCGGCTTGCGTTTTTTGTAATTTCGTTAAAGTGCCACTCCCCGTTGATTTTGATCTTCTTCAGATCAGTCAGTAGCTGGATGTAGTCATTCACCGAATACTGTTTCAGCATTTTTTTATCCTTCAGTTCAGTATACAATTGTTGGTACCATTGCAAGGTGATGTGATTGATGAACATCCAACCCTCCAGGGTTTGTTCATTCTGCATGTAGGTATGATCAGCTTCCAGCACATTTTTCATACCGTCAAACATCACCTCTATGGTCATTCTGGATTTGTAGCTTTCGTAAACATCTTCGGCTTTTTCGCCCTTTAAGGCGGTCAACAATGCAAGTGTTCCAAAAGCATTTCGTCGTTCATGGTATTGCTGGATCGAATGTCCCTCAGGATGGGTTGAGATTCGAATCAAATAATCCTGTTCTTCCTTGATGCGGAGCGCTTCATCCAGGAATATAAACAAGGATAGCCGTTTGTCAGTTGTGATGTAGTATTCCTGGTACCAGATGATGCGCTTCTCATGAACAAAAAAATTACCCCATTCTTTAAAGGTATTGTTCGCAAACAGGGAGTAATCTATCAGCGAGTTATCCCGTTTCAATGGCAGGATGAACCGGAGTTTCTCCTTCAGCATTAACGATACATTCTTCTCAGAATAAAAACCTTTATCGGCTACAATGATGGCATCCTGTAAACCCACGTCTAAAAGACAGTTCTTAAACGCTTTGACTTCCCTGATATTGCCAGGCAACAAGCGATAATAAACCGGCATGGAAGATTTCGCCGAATAGATATACATCAAGTTGAATTGAGGGTCATAGTTTGCCTGACGTTGATATCCTTTCCTGGCAAGAGTGATCAGAGTAGAATTTGAAAAAACATTGGTTGCATCTATCAGCAGGTATTCATCCTTTGCAATAAAGGATTTCATATAAGCGAGCTTCTGTTCATGCATTTCGCCAATGGCATTCAGCACTCCGCTTGCCGTCTTTTCATTGAACGACTTGCTGCCAATAAGATCAGGCAGAAAACTCTGGGATAACCGATAGGGAATGCTTTTCAAGGGACAATGAAAAACCAGTCGACAATAGGCAATCGCTATAATGGACCTCCAATGATTTGGAAATATATGCGATAGGAGTTCTATGGATCGTGCAAATTTTTTGGTGATTAGCATGGATACGCCATATTCCTTGCAAGATGGCTTGGTTAAGCTCTGTACTTCCAAAGCTTGTTCAAGTTTTCGTTTCTCGGAAGGAATAAAGCCTTGTTGCTCGGTAATTCGGCCAAGGTATTTCCCGGATACTTTTTTGGGGCCCTTTTTCTTTTTGTCATACACAGTAGTGTATGCATAAAGGTAGTACTTGCCTTTAAATAATCTTAGCTCGGTTCCGGGTTTTTTATGAGCCAGTGCCCAGGCAGGATGTTTTGATGCTTCCATATAATACGTACATACGTAGTACAAAGAAACAACAAAAACCCCTATAGAATCAAGCATTTTCAAAAAAAGTTATGAACTAATACGTGTTAATTTCCAGGTTAGGGATTAAATAAGTTTAGAGAAAAACAAGCGGACAGGCGAAGACAAGCGGACAAGCGGACAAGCGGACGAGCGGACAAGCAGACAAGCGGACAGGCGAAGACAAGCGGACAAGCGGACAAGCGGACGAGAAATGGGATGCGCGATTTTCCCTTCGGTTTAGGTTCGGTATAGCTTTCATATTCGCTTCATTTCGCTTCAGCCCCCTCCGAATTCTCAAATCCCAAATCGCCTATCTCCAATCGCGCCTCCCGCATCATACATGACCTCTCCCCGACCCTGTGAG